>ERZ825159.2728-NODE-2728-length-13721-cov-4.374945_pt1 | contig 13721 bp, 10 predicted proteins | sample MGYA00519932_ERZ825159 | MGnify/ENA primary metagenome ERZ825159 (study PRJEB31778, sample SAMEA3449191) | human gut metagenome | biome: human gut; feature: human-associated habitat; material: faeces | place: United Kingdom | collected 2010/2012 ...
TGAGCCGGGCCGCACTGGCCGGGGCCATTGCCCGGGAGCTGCTGGCCCTCTGCCCGGCCTTCGACTGCCTGGACGAGTACCGCGCCCGCTGCTTTGTGCCGGGGCACTGGGTCACCGTCTGCACCGCCGCCGAGACCTACGCGGCCCGGGCCATCGCCATTGATGACAATGGTGCTCTCCTCGTGGAACGGGAGGGTGGCCGCCAGGTAGCCCTGCAGCACGGCGAGGTGAGCATAAGACCAACGAAAACCGAGTAAAAAACACAGCGATACGAGTTCTGTTTGTCAGAAGCATCGTATCGCTGTGTTTGTATGTTGAATTTTAACGGGCTCGCCCTCTCAGGCGCTGACGCGCCAGCTTATCCTCCCTCTGTCGCGTTACGACATCTCCCTCCGGCCGGAGGGAGTCTTTCAAAGGGAGAGCTTTCCTATTGTTTACGGTATGTAGGGGGATGTATAGGGCGAGGGGCCGAGCTCGGCGGCTTCCAGCACCTTGACGCCTGCGGACTCAAACGCGTGGCGGAGGGCGGCGGCATAGCCGGGCTTCTGGGCCTTGTTCTGGATGCAGATGGTAATAACGCCATGGAGCGTCGTGCACTCCACGCCGATGGAAGCACCATCGGCGGGCACCCAGGTCTGGAAATCGGTAAGATACTTCTCCAAGTCCGGGTCGGCAGGGACGAACGGGTCGCCCTGATAGCTGACCCAGAAATCCGAGGGGAAGCCGCTGATGTACTCGCCCATCTGGAAGACGCGCTTCTTGATCTTGAGGGAAGCGCGCTGGCGGTACACCTGGTACACCCAGCCCATCTGCTCCGCCACCCGGAAGAGCTTTGGCTCTTTGGTCAGGTTGTGGCGGATGTCGGCCTCCACGCCAGGCACCAGCGTGGCCAGCGTATCGGCCTCCGTCACCGTGACCGGCCGCTGGAACGAGGCCACGCAGTTGAAGAGGGCCTTGGGCGTGCCCATGGCATCCCGGGCATCGGTGGAATAGTTGTACATCAGGTCATCCCGGCCAAGGTACTCCCGGCCCGCCTTGCAGAAGAGGGCGATCAGCGCGCTGAACGGTTTGACCCCCAGCGGCAGAGCGGCATCCAGCAGGCTCTGCTTGTCCAGCCGGACCCGGACGAGCTGAGGCTTTGCCTCGCTGGTCTGGGTGACCTCTTTCTGCATGTCGTTCTCCACCTGGCTCTCCGGGTACCGGGCCAGAATGTCTTCAATGTCATAGGGCGGGTCCGACACAAGGGGCTCACAGGCAAAGGCCGTGCCATACCGCAGGTTGCAGTAGAGCTTGAGCACCAGCGTCATGAGCTGGGAACCGCCCCGGCCATCGGCCAGGAAGTGGAACCAGTCGAAAAAGATCTGGTTTCCCTCACAGCTGCAGGCCAGCTGATAGTCGTCGGTATCCTCCGGGATGTGGGGCTGTACATGCCCGATGCGGACCCGGAACGGCGCGTCGTTGGGGGCCAGGTGGGCCTCCCGCTTCTCCCAGACCACTTTCTGGAAGAAATACCCCGCCAGGGGCCGGGCCTCGTCACAAGCCTGCTGGAGCAGTTCCGCATCCACCGGGTCTTTCATCGTCAGCTCATAGCGGCAGAGGACCGTATGCTCCCGGTAATAATACACGATGCCCTGAAAAACAGAGCGCTGTTCCGCATTCATGGGCGTTTACCCCACGTGGGCGGCCAGGTAATCGGCCAGGTCGCTGATGGTGACAAAGTTGCGCAGCTCCTTTTCCGGGATGCGCAGGCCAAACGTCTCCTCCAGGTCTGCCACCACGGTGAGGATCTCCATGGAGGACAGGTCCAGGTCGTCCATCAGGACGCTGTCTTCGGTGACATCTTCGGGCGAAATTTCAGCAACATCCTCCAGGATGGCGAGGATCTGGGATACGATTTCGGATCTTTCCATAGTGATTAGCTTCCTTTCCCGTTTACAAATCCGTGCGGGGACAGTGTGCCCCGCGGCGGGCTGGTTTATCCTGTTGTTTATTTGCGCAGCAGCTTGCCGGTGCCGGTACGGGGCAGCGGCTCGGTGCTGAACTCCACGGCGCTCATCCGCTTATACAGCGGCAGGGTGCGGTTGGTGGCGGTGATATACTCCCGCACTTCCTCCTGCTTTGCTTCCTCGCAGTAGATGACGGCACAGATCTTCTTGCCCTTTTCCTTGACGACGCACTCTTTCACCGCCGGGCACTTGGCCAGCAGGCTTTCCAGCTCTTCCGGGCTGACATTCTCGCCGCTGTCCAGGATGATGAGGTTCTTCTTGCGGCCTGTGATGTAATAATAGCCCTCCTCGTCGGCACGGGCCAGGTCGCCGGTGTGGAGCCAGCCGTCGGCATCCACCACCTCCGCGGTGGCCGCGGGGTCCTTATAGTAGCCCAGCATGACGCAGCCGCCCCGGATGCAGAGCTCGCCGTCCTCGGCGATCTTATACTCGCAGTGGTCGTCGGGCTTGCCGGCCGAGCGGATGTGCTTTTCGTCCTGGGCATAATTGATGATACCGTCGCCGCAGGTCTCGGTCATGCCATACACCTGGGTGATCATCATGCCCTCCCGGGCCAGCTCAGCCAGCATCTTGCCATCAAACATGGCGGAAGAACCGCAGGGGTTCCACAGGCCGTTGAGACGCTCCCGGCGGCCCCGCTTGATATCTTTGTAGATGGACTCCATCAGCATGGGAGCCACGGCCATGGCGTCGCTGTGCATCAGCCGGACATCGCGGTAGAAATCCCGCAGGTCGCTGGAGAGGTTGAGGGCCCAGCCCTTGCAGGGCCAGACGAACAGGCAGATGAACGTGCCAAGATGGAACAGGGGCAGGATGCAGAAGTTGCTCAACACATCGTTCTTGTTCTCGGGCATGTGGGTATGTTTGTAATCCAGCATGGCATCGCCGAAGACCACCTGCTCCCCGGCGGTGGTGAAGAAGTTGCGCTCCGAGAGCATGACGGCCTTGCTGCGGCCAGTGGTGCCGGAGGTGAACATCAGCACCATCAGGTCATCGTGGCCGCGGGTGTTGGTGATGTCCATGGCGGGCTCGCTGTCTTTGAAGCTGTCCATGGGGCGGAGGATGGGGCCGTAAGCGGCCACCAGCTGATCCCGGCAGCCATAGTCGATGCCGTCGTTCAGGATGAGGCTGGGCTCCACCAGGCCGATCTCATATTCCAGCTCCGGCCAGGTCTTTTTCTGGTTCAGGGTCACGACCACGCCACCCGCCAGGATGATGCCAAAGGCGTTGACGCCGTATTCATAGCAGTTTTTGCTCAGCAGGGCCACCCGCTTGCCTTTGATATCAGGGATGGCACCGCGCAGATAAGTCACCACACGGCGGATGTCCTGCACATACTGGGCATAGGTCTTTTCCACCACGGTCTCGCCGTCGGCGGCCACATAGCGAAACGCCACATGATCCGGGTACTGCCGCTCCATGGTCTGCGTCACAAGTTCAAACGCGTTATCGATCATTCTTTTTGCTCCTTGCCTTTTTCTTTTTTGCAACAACACGCCGGCAGCTGCAAGCACTGCCAATACCTTAATAATACCTGTTTTGGCAGGGAATTGCAACCGCGCGGCACGGTCTTTTACAATTGTTTTTTTGCTGCATCCAGGTCCCGGCCTTACTTGCGCAGCAGCTTGCCCAGAGCGTTGCGGGGCAGCGGCTCCGCCGTGAACTCCACGGCACTGATCCGCTTGTACAGCGGCAGGGTGCGGTTACACTCGGTGATAAAGTCTTTCACCTCGGCCTGCTGCTCCTTTGCGCAGTAGACCACAGCGCAGATCTTCTGGCTCTTTTCTTTCACGATGCACTCCTGCACCGCCGGGCAGGCAGCCAGCTTGTGCTCCAGCTCCTCGGGGCTGACGTTCTCGCCGTTGGCCAGGATAATAAGGTTCTTTTTGCGGCCTGTGATGTAATAGTAGCCATCCTCGTCGATGCGGCCCAGATCGCCGGTATGGAACCAGCCGTCCTTGTCGATGACTTCAGCGGTGGCCTCAGGGTCTTTATAATAACCCAGCATGACGCTGTTGCCCCGGATGCAGATCTCGCCGGTCTCGTCCAGCTGATACTCGCAGTGGTCGTCCGGCTTGCCCACGGCGCTCATGTGCTCTGCCGTCTGGGTAAAGTTGAGGATGCCGTCGCCGAATGTCTCGGTCATGCCATAGCACTGGTTGACCACAAAGCCGTTGGCGGCCAGCTCTTCCAGCATCTTGGGGTCGAGGGCGGCGGAGGAGCAGCACAGGTCCCACAGACCGTTGAGACGCTCCACGCGGCCTCGTTTGTAATCGTTGTAAATGGTCTCTACCAGCATGGGGGCCGAAGCCATGACGTCGCTGTGCATCAGGCCAAGGTCGCGGTAGAAATCGCGGATATCGCCGCAGAGGTTCAGGGCCCAGCCTGCCGGCGGGTAGGACATGACGCAGACAAAGCAGGCCATGTGGAAGAGCGGCAGCAGGGTCATGTGGCTCAGAGGCAGCTTCTGGCCTGCGGGCAGGCGGTTGGTGATCCAGTTTTCGGCCACCTCAGAGTAAGTGACCAGCGTGGAGCACATGTTCCGCTCCGAGAGCATGACGCCCTTGCTGCGGCCGGTGGTGCCGGAGGTGAACATCAGCATCATGAGGCCGTCGTGGTCCACACAGTTGGTCAGCTCCCCGGGAGTGGAATCCTTGTAGCAGTCCATGGGGCGGAGCAGCGGGCCGTAAGCGGCCTCCAGCTGGGCACGGCAGCCGTAATCAATGCCGTCGTTCAAAATCAGGGCAGGCTCCACCTGGCCCAGCTCATATTCCAGCTCGTCCCAGGTCTTCTTCTGGTTCAGCGTGACCAGCACGCCGCCGGCCAGAATGATGCCGTAGGACGCCACGCAGAACTCATAGCAGTTGCGGCTCAGCAGCACCACACTGCGGCCCTTGAGGTCCGGCACTTCGTTTTTCAGGTAGGTGACCATCTTGCGGATGTCCCGCGCATACTCGCGGTAGTGCTTTTCCACCACGGTCTTGCCGTCTTCGGCCACATAACGGATGGCCACGTTGTCCGGGAACTCCTGCTCCATGCAGCGGGTGACCATATCATACACACCAGCGGGAACTTTGATCTTCTCTGCCATTCGTATTCTTCTCCTTTGTGTCAGAATGTCTGATTTTGGGATATCAAGGAAAACGCTGGGAAAAAACTCCCCCGGCATCAGTATACCGCAAAGAGGCCGCAAGTGCAATATTTCGTTGCACAAATATGCAAGCAAAAGTTACATTCCGGTTTGTGCAATTGCATGTAAATCCTTCCTTTTGTTGCGAGGGGGCGAAACCCTGTGGTACACTTTGTTCATCGCCCTGCCGCATTCAAATTGACAGCCACAGGAAAAAGCATTATACTATTTAACAACGCTAGTCTCACAAAATAATCCAACTTTTATCATTTTGCGCCAAGTAGGCGGCTTTCTGCCATCCCGGGGCGATCCTGCGGCGCAAAGGAGGAGCCCTTTCATGGAAGGTACCAAACCTCGTACTGCAAGCTCACTGGGCATGTTCGACCTGCTGAAAGGCATCGGTATGCTGCTGATCGTCTTTGCCCACACCTCGGAGCTTTACCCCGTGGGCGATATTTCCACCATCACGCCCGTCACGTTTTTTCTGTTTGCCTACCGCGAATCGCTGATGGCGGCGTTCTACATCGCCAGCGGCTACGGTTTCCGCAAGCGGAGCATTGGCAAATGCATCAGCCAGCAGTTCAAGACCCTGTTCAAGCCTTACGCCTACACCGGGCTTGCCACTACCATCGCGCATTTTGTCATCCATTATAAGACATTCGGCAATTGGAACAACGCCGTTTACGAGACGTATAAAGTGCTGGGCGGTTTTGTGCTGGGCCTGCCCCACACCGCCACCTATTTCGGGCAGGAGTTTTTCTCCTGCGGCCCCATGTGGTATCTGCTGGCGCTGATGATCGGATGGATCCTGCTGGACATCATCCTGAATATTTTCCCCGAGAGCTACATAAAATGGGCCGTACTGGGCACCATGCTGCTGGGCTGGGGCATCTCTCTTGTGTGGGAGGCCCCGTTCTGCATCGCGCAGGGCATGGTCACGGTGCCGTACCTGTACATCGGGTTCCTGGCCAAGAAAAAGCGCCTGTTTGAGAAAAAGTTCCGGCCTCTGGCCATCCTGGGCCTGCTGGCAGCGGCGCTGGGCGTCGCCCTGGGTGTGCTGCTGACTGGCAAAACGGACTGCGTCTCCCTGGGCGAGTGGACCATGGGCCCGGTCAGCATCCTGCTGGACGGCATTGTGGGCCTCGGTTTCATCGTCCTGTTTATGAAAGTACAACGGCTGCTGGACAACCCAGTCACCCACCTCATTGAGGCAGTGGGCCGCCGCTCGCTGTATATCTTCTGCATCCACACCGTGGAGCTCACGGCAGTGCCCTGGTACCTGATGGTACAGAAATACGCTGCCGCCCCCACCAAAGGCCTCTGGCTGCAGTATGCCGTCTCGCTGGGCAGCATTTTCCTCCTGTGTGAGATCCTGCTGCGCCGCCGGGACGTGATGCTCAAGTTCTTCCCTGCTCGCCGCAGACACTTTGCGGGACACCAGCGGTATGTGGCGAAACATTGAATTTTTGCGGCTCTGCCGCTGAATAATAAAAACTGAGGAGAATCCGGCTATGAACAACGAAACTCCTGAAGCGGCTCTGCGCAGCCGCATTGCGGACCTGGAACAACAGCTCAAACTCTCGGACGAGGGGTGTTCCCGGCTGGCGGCACGCTGCCTGGACCTGGAAAAAGAGGTACAGTCTTATCTGGCGGCCCACCCCCAGCGCGAGATGCACACCGATTCCCCCACCCTTTTGCAGCCGTTGCTCTACTTTGATGCAGGCTTCGGCTTCTCCGAGCGGGACACCCTGACCGCCCCCGACTATGTCTGCGACGAGCTGACCGGTACCGTGACAGCGACCTTTGAGCTGCCTACCGCCGCGCAGGCTTTGCGGTTTGACCCGGGTGAGCTGCCCTGCTGCATCACCAACCTGAGCTTTTCGGACGACCGGCTGCTCTGCGTGCCCGCCAACGGCCTGACACTGCCGGGCGACAGCATCCTGTTTTTGGGCGATGACCCCAATTTCCGGCTGGAGGGGCTGACCCATTACCCCGCCGGGATGAAGCTGGTGGTCTCCTACTGCTATTTCCCGCTGGAGACGTTGACGGACGAACCCCTTTTTAACGCGGTGCTGGAGGGGGTGCAGCACTTCCAGAAGACCTGGAACAGTGAGGCCCGGCACATCCAGCAGCTGGAGCAGACCAACGCGGAGCAGCAGCAGGCTGTGGACGCCCTGCACAAGAACATTGCCGAGCTGCACCAGGCCAACGCGGAGCTGACCGCCCGCTGCCAGGCCTATGAAAAATCGCTGGAGGGGGTGCTGTCCAGCAGCAGCTGGCGCATCACCTCACCGTTCCGCCGTCTGCTGGGCTGGTTCCACCGCAGCCGCTGAGCGCACTCATCACTGACAGAGGAGCGACAACATTCATGTACAGCAGTTACAGTCCCCTGCAGCGGACCCAGCTGTCCGGGCAGGTTTATACCGATACGCAGAGCCTCTATCTTCTTGTTTATGCCCCGGGCCGCCGGGTGGCGCTGGAAAACACCCTGCGCGACCAGCTCCACCAGAAATTCCGGCTGGTGGATTCGCTGGCTGACGCTCTCACCCCCGCCGTGGCCGGTGTGCTGCTGGTGCGGGAGGATGTGGAGCTGATGTCCACCGCCCTCAACTACTTTGCCGCCGCCCTGAAAGACGGGGCGGATCTCGTCCTCAGCGACGCCGTGTTCGGCTACAACGGTGCCACCGCCCTCTACCAGAGCGACGCCCACATCTCCTGCACCGGCTGCGCGCTGGTGTCCCGCGCTTTGCTGGACCGCTGCCGCGCCGCCGCAAAGGACCCGGAGAGCGTCAGCGAACTGCTGGACGCTGCCGCCCGCCTGAGCGAGCGGTGCACCCGCGTCCCGCAGGCTCTGCTCCATTTTGAGCGAGACATCTGCGCCGAGGATGCCTATTCTCTCCACGGCAAGCGGGCATTCCTCATCAGCCATGTGCTGGATATGACGGGTGCCCCCATCGTGATGGTGAGCGCCGTGCCCGTGCTCCGCAGCATGGGCTATGAAGTGACGGTGCTGGGCCCCAGTGACAACGGTTCTTTGCAGCTGTTCCGGGACGCCGGTGCCGCCGTCATCACCCGGGCAGGGTGTGTTTCCTCCCCGGCTCTGTGGGGGCTGGCCCTCTGCGCCGATTTCGTCATTGTCAACACCGTGGTCAGCGGACGGGTGCTCCGGGCCCTGAGCGATACCGGCGTGCCGGTGCTCTGGTGGCTCCACGATGCCTTTGCGGGCTACCCGCACATTGCCCACCAGATCCCCAAGACCATTGCCCCCAATGTGGAGGTCTATTCCGTGGGCAAGCACGCGGCGGCGGCCATGCACGCCGTCCGGCCCGAGTTCGAGATCAAACAGCTCATCTATGGCCTGCCCGACTACTCGAAAGAAGACTTCCCGGTCTACGACCTGGGCTACGCCAATGGCCGCCCGCTCTTCGTCACCGTGGGTTCGTTTGAGCGGCGCAAAGGTCAGGATATCTTCTGCAAAGCCATCCGGCTGCTGCCCCCCGAGGTACGACAGAAAGCCTCGTTCCTCTTTGTGGGCAAGGCAGCCGACCGGGAGATGATGGACGCCGTGCGGAACCTGACAGCCGATTATCCCGCCAACGTCTTCTACTGCAAGCGGCTGAGCCGGGACGAGATCAAATCCCTGATGCAGCAGTGCACCTGCCTGGTCTGCGCCTCCCGCGATGACCCCATGCCAACCTTCGTCACCGAGGGCCTGATCTTCGGCAAGCCCTCCATCGTGTCGGAGCACACGGGCACGGCGGGCCTTGTCACCGAGGGTGTGGACGGCTTCGTCTACCGGGACGATGACCCCGCCCAGCTGGAAAAGCTGCTCTGCTGGGCCATTGAGCACCCCGCCGAGCTGGCCGCCATGCACGACGACTGCCGCGCCCTCTACGAGCGCTATTATTCCAAAGAAGCGTTCGCCCGGACGCTGACCACGGCGGTAAAAGAGCTGACCGAAAAAGTGGAACAGTGGAACAACAAATAACCCTCAAGGGACAGGCAGACGCCTGTCCCTTTTATCATATTGCTGTATTTGCCAAGAAAAATTTGTCTCATGTTCACAAAAAGCCCGCAGGGATATGCTATACTGTCCTCAAATCCCGTTGAGAAAGGAGCGTGTCCCATGCCCCGGCAAAGCCAAAACCAGAGCCCTGCTCCCTCCCGCAAAAAAGCCCTGCTCTCCGCAGCCATCCTGCTGGCCCTGACGGGCGTGCTCATCCTGCTGTTCCAGGATCACTGGGCCGAGATCTCCGCCGCGCTGGCCCAGCTTTCCCTCGGACAGGTAGCACTGGTGCTGGCGCTGGGCATCACCTACCCGCTTTTGGAGGGTGTGGCCAGCTGGCTCATCGTGCGCAGCCGCCTGCCCGGCTTTACCCTGCGGCACGGCATCCACAACGCATGGATGGGCACGTTTGGCAATGTCATCTGTCTGGGGGCCGGAGCGGTGCCCATGCAGACCTACTACCTCCACCGCTGCGGGCTGGGGCTTGGCCCCTGCGTGGGGCTGATGACCCTGCAATACGTCTTCCATAAGGCTGCCGTTCTGGTGTATGCCACGGTACTGCTGCTTTGGAACCGGCAGTGGTTCACGGCCCACGCCACGGGCGTTTTGAGCTACCTGCCCGCCGCCTACACGGTGGTGGCCGGGGTCATCCTGGGGCTGGTGCTCCTCTGCACCGCCCCTCTGGTACAGAGCCTTGCCCGCAGGGCTCTGGGCCTGCTGCCCAAGACGGAGAAATGGCAGGCCCGCCGGGAGAGCTGGCAGACCCAGCTGGACACCCTGAGCGAAGAGAGCCGCCACCTGCTGGCAGAAAAATCCCGCTGCCTGAAAATTTTCGCGGTCCATCTCTGCAAGCTTTTTTTGATGTACACCATCCCTTACTTCTGCCTGCGGTTCATGGGGCTTTCCAACGCTCTGCGTTTCGGGCAGGTGCAGCTGCTCACCGCACTGATGCTCTTCCTCTCCAACGCTCTGCCCAATGTGGCCGGCATGGGCTCCATTGAGACGGCATTCCTGCTGGTATTCGGCGCGTTCCTCACCCGGGGCGAGACGATGAGCGTCCTGATGCTTTTCCGGATCGCGACCTATTATGTCGTGGTGGCCGTGAGCGCCGTGGGCTTCTTCTTTGCCCAAAAGAATGCCAGAAAATTGGGATAAGACGCACAAAAAGCCAGCCTCCGGCCGGAACGTTCCGGTCAGAGGCTGGCTTTGGTTTTGGGGGACGAAAGGACAAAAGAAAAGCGTCCCGGATCATTCCGAGACGCTTGGTGGTTGCGGGGGCCGGATTTGAACCAACGACCTTCGGGTTATGAGCCCGACGAGCTACCAGACTGCTCCACCCCGCGATATTTACTTGTCCGCGTCAGCCGCTCGCTGACTGCTCAAGTATAATACCACAACACCGGGTGGATGTCAAGCATTTTTGAAAAGAAAAATCTTACTTTTGCTTTTTGTGCTTCGGGTGGCGCGCTTTATAGAAGATCACGCCGCAGACAGCGCCCACTACGAGGAACGGCCAGTGGCCCACCAGGAAGACCGCCGCGCTCTGCACCGTCTCCACAAAGCCGGACCAGCCCTCCCGCAGGGCGTTCTGGATGCGGGAGCCAAAGCCCTCCTCCACGGGGGTATAGGTCTGCACCTCTTCCAGCGAGAGGTAGACGGTGCAGCACTCCACCTGGCGGCTGTACCAGTCCAGCTGGCTCTGATAGCTTTCCAGCTGGTACTGCACATCGCTCAGGGAGGACTCGATCTGAAGCAGGTCGGAGAGGTTCTCCGCACTGGCTTTCAGCTCCTGCAGACGGGCGCGCTGTTCTTTCAGGCTGTCCAGCCGGGCCTCGATGTCCATATACTGGGTGGTAACATCCTCGGCCTGCTGGCTCTTGTAGGTCACATTGCCCGTTGCGGCCACGGCAGCGAGGAAGCTCTCATAATTTTCCTGCGGGACCCGGAGGGTCAGGCTGAGGCTCCGGCGGCTGCCGCTGTTGGCGTACTCGTCGCTGGACTCCAGATAGCCGCCGGCTTCCGCCAGCGCGGCATCCAGCGCGGCGCGGGCTGCGTCGTAATCCTTGCTTTCCAGCGTCAGGTTGGCCGTGTAGATGATCTTGCTGCTCTCCGCGGCGTGAGCACTCTCCCCGGCGCTCTCCAGCTCCCCGCTGGTCAGCACCGCCGTGCCGGTATCCGCGCCGCCTGCGGCGGCGCTGCTTTCGTTCATGGTATCGTCGGCCACGGCCGGGGCGCTGGCCATGGCATAAGAAGAAACAGAGTTTTCCATGCTGAAACCGGTGGCCTCCCGGGAAGAAAATGTGGCCGGGCCGGACGATTTGGCCCCTCCCACCCCGATGACTCCCAGATGGAGCACGGAAGCCGCACCACCTGCCACCACGCAGAACGCCGCGCAGGCAGCCAGCCCTTTCCACACACGACTGCTGGGGAAGTGGAGCGCCTTTTTGTGGTCAGGCACTTCCGGCTGTTTCCGCGTGACGGTTTTTGCAGCAGGAGCCAAGACGGCCTGCTGGCTCTGCATGGCCAGCAGCTTTGCCTTTAAATCATCCGAGGCATGGAGGTCATCGACCTCCATCTTATATTCAAACCACCTCATCTTCGATCTCCTCCCTCAGCATCGTATGTAACTGTGCCCGCGCCCGCCGCAGCCAGCTCAGCACCGTGTTGGTGGGGGCGCCCAGCATCCGCCCCACCTCCGCCGCCGTGTAGCCCTCATAATAATGGAGGTAAATGGCGTTGCGGTAATTTTCGGGCAGAGAGCGCACGGCGTCCAGCACGCTGCCATCCTCAAAGGCATCCGGAGCAGGCAGGTTCTCGTCCAGCTCGGTGTCTTTCTGGTGGGCAGCGCGGGTCAGGTCGTGGCAGCGGTTGATGGCCACCCGCAGCAGCCAGGCCTTGAGATGCTCCTCACTCTCAAAGCGGCCGCTGTAGTTCAGCAGCTTTTCAAATACATCCTGCACCACATCCTCCGCATCGGCGGTGCAGCTGCAATTGTGCATGGCGGCACGAAACACCGTGTCGCTGTATCGCTGCACGGCCAGCGCAAAAACTTCATCTTTGGATAGCTGTCCCATAATTCGCATACTCCTTTGACACCCCGGCACCCGGGGCTCGATGGATTCTGATTCGGTACTTGGGGGACATTTCGCCCATTACACGGTTGAGCGGCCCCGATTATTGCAGGAAACGCACAAAATTTTTCCAGTGCGCCCCGGCCCGCCCGTATTCTTCGGCAGGCCCGGTACGCAAAGTATAACATGAACACGCGCAAAACAAAAGAGCCATTTGTCCGAATTCCGAACAAATAGCTCTGGTAGATTTTAGGGTACGCTCTCCTCAGCGGCGGTAGACCCGCTGGAACAAGGCCACCCGCTCCGCCAGGAATGTTTCCACTCTCGGGTGGTGCAGCCAGCGCTTGCCCTCCGTCCGTTCCACCAGCCGCCGCCCCAGCGCGGCGGGGTCCGTGTCGATGGCCTCCACGTCCTGCATGGTCAGGGTGAGCGTCAGTGCCGCCGGGGTGTCCGGCAACGGCGGGAGCGGGTCTTCCCACACAAAGGGCAGCAGCAGCTGTACCGCAAACACGGTGCGGGTACACTCCTCCGTCAGCAGCAGCGCCGCCGGGGCCCCGTCCGGCATCACATGCAGGCTGCTGTAGAGCAGCTGCAAATGTCCCGGGGCCAGCAGCCGGGTCATGCCCTCCCCTGCCGTGGAAGAAAGGGTCAGGTACTCCGCCGCCTCATCCGCATAAACGCGCCGGGCCGGGGCCTGAAAGCCCGCGTACAGGGCAGGCAGCGCAAAGCTGCCCTCTTTGTCCAGCGCGTGCTGCAACGCAAGGTAAAACTCGGTCAGCGGGTGGTTCGGGTCCGGCTGCGGCATCCCGAAATCCGGCCGGGAGACATGTCCGCCGCCCATCAGGCCTCGTAGCCCAGCGTCGCCGCCATGACAGCCTTGATGGTGTGCATCCGGTTCTCCGCTTCATCAAAGACGATGCTCTGGGGACCCTCAAAGACCTCGTCCGTCACTTCCATGGCGTCGCGGCCAAAACGCTCGCCCATCTCCTTGCCCACGGTGGTCTTGTGGTCGTGGTAAGCGGGCAGGCAGTGCATGAACACGGCCTTGGGGCCTGCAATCTTCATGAGCTCCTGGTTGATCTGGTAAGCGGCCAGGTCGTTGATCCGCTCGGCCCAGACCTCCACCGGCTCGCCCATGGAGACCCAGACGTCGGTATACAGCACGTCGGCCCCCTTGGCGGCCACGGCGGGGTCCTCCTCAAAGCGGAGGGTCGCACCCGTCTCTGCCGCAATGGCCTCACACTGGGCCACGAGAGCCGGGTCCGGCTGGTACTTCTTGGGGGCGCAGGCCGTAAAGTGGAGGCCCATCTTGGCGCAGCCCACCATCAGGCTGTTGCCCATGTTATAGCGGGCGTCCCCGAAGTAGACAAAGTGGATGCCTTTCAGCTTGCCGAAGTGCTCCCGGATGGTGAGGAAGTCCGCGAGGATCTGGGTGGGATGGAACTCGTTGGTCAGGCCGTTCCAGACCGGGACACCTGCATATTTTGCCAGGTCTTCCACGATCTCCT
>ERZ825159.2730-NODE-2730-length-13709-cov-2.793833_pt1 | contig 13709 bp, 9 predicted proteins | sample MGYA00519932_ERZ825159 | MGnify/ENA primary metagenome ERZ825159 (study PRJEB31778, sample SAMEA3449191) | human gut metagenome | biome: human gut; feature: human-associated habitat; material: faeces | place: United Kingdom | collected 2010/2012 ...
TCTACGAACAATACATCGCCCAATTCGGCATTAGGTTGGAAATCCGCCCGCTTAACGGCATTCAACTGTTCCTGTGTTTGGATAAGCCCGTCTGTCTTATAGCCCCAGAACGCACCGATAGGCATACCTTCATTCGTATAGGTGAGGTACATGCTTCCGTTTCGGAATGGTCCATCGGAGATTGGTGTGCCACCATTCAATTTCGTCATGCGGTTACGGATGGTCGACATATTTACTCCCACGTTGTATTCGAAACCGCTTTCGGTCTTGTCTCTCCACTCGAGATTCATCTCGATACCGCGGTTGTTCGCCTCGCCGATATTGGTGTAGGTGTTGCTGGCATATCCCATGTAGATAGGCATAGGAGCGGCCAGCAGCATGTCCTTCGTTGTCTTGTAATAATACTCGAAGCTGAAGACCATGCGGGTGTTAAAGAAGCTTGCGTCAAGACCGATATTCAGAGATTCAGTGGTTTCCCATTTAATATCCGGATTGCCCAATCTGCTCACGGCAATACCTTGATACAAGGTCTCATTCTCTCTCGCTCCGAATAAAGCGCCGTATTGCGTACTCAATGACAGCAAACTACGATCCACATAATTGGTGATATTCTGATTTCCGATCTGTCCCCAGCCCCCGCGGAGTTTCAAGGAGGAAACCCATTCGGCGTTCAATTTCTGGAAGAACGGTTCGTTGTCGATTCTCCAACCTAGAGCGAACGAGGGGAAGTTACCCCAGCGATTCTTGGAAGAGAATTTAGAGGAGCCGTCTCGCCGGAAAGTGGCCGTAATAAGGTATTTGTTATTGTAATCGTAGTGTAGGCGGCCCAGATAAGACATCAAACCATATTCCGTAGCGCTATTGCTGGCCGTGGTCTTGTTCTTGTCCAGCGTAGCGTCTATATAATGCAGGTTATCCGACTCTCCGATAAGATCTCTCGCGTTTACGCTCAAGGTTTCCTGCTTACCCCATTCGTTGGTATAACCTACGAGAGCGGATATGGAGTGCTTCTCGGCAAACGTTTTCTCATACGAAAGGGTATTCTCGAACGTATAGTAGTGCCCTTTGGTCTGCGACTTCGATAAACTACTCTCTAAATTTCTTTGGCTTGAGGATACCTCATAGACAGGCGAGAAGGTTTTATTGTCTACCCTTCTGATTTCCGCTCCGAAGCTACTCTTGAACTTCAATCCTTTTATAATCTGCCATTCCCCATACATATTGCCGATGAAAGCAAGTTTCTCCCGCTGATTATCCCGATACATGATACTTGCCAATGGGTTATAGTAGTCAATATAAGGAGAGTAACCATATGAACCGTCTGCGTTTTGGGCGGGAGTTACCGGATCCAAACGGATTGCGTTACTTACGACACCATAGTCGGAGTCGTACACATTACTACTGTTGCGCTCACTAATACTTGCGTCGGTAGATCTCGCGATCGACGCGTTGGTACCCACTACCAAATGATCTTTGAGCACCGTTTTTTCCGTGCTTTGACGGACACTGAACCGTTCGTAGTTGGATTTCTTGATCGTTCCATCTTGGTTGATATAGTTCAAGCCCAGATTGAATTTATAGTCGTTCTCTTTACCACCGCTTATGCCGACACTGTAGTTATGCATAAAGGCCGTATGCGTAATCTCGTCCATCCAATTGGTGGAAACATTACGATTAACAAGGGCCAAGTTGATGGGAACGCTCCTCACTGTGTTCAACTGTTCCTGATAGTCGTACCATTCTGGACCTGACATCAAATCGAGATTATTCAATATTTTGTTCATACCCCAATACGCATCGAGCGTAACGGTGGTTTTTCCAGCGGCGCCTTTTTTCGTAGTGATAAGGATTACGCCGTTCGCACCGCGGGAACCGTAGATAGCGGAAGCGGAAGCGTCTTTAAGCACCTCCATAGACTGTATATCCGATGTGTTCAGGTAGTTTATATCCGTCACGGGCATCCCGTCCACGACGAACAATGGTTCCGCGTCGTTTACCGTACCGACACCTCTGATACGGATCGTGGCGGCGGAACCCGGAGATCCGGAACTGGAAGTGACGGATACACCGGTAGCCAAGCCTTGCAATGCGGTAGAAACATTGGCCACTGCTTGGCGAGCGATTTTCTCCTCGCTCACGGACGAGATAGCCCCCGTGATATCACTTTTCTTCATCGTACCGTAGCCAATCACTACCACCTCATCCAACTTTTGTGTGTCCTCTTGCAAGGAGATGCTTAAAACCGATTTATTGCCTACCGGAATCTCCTGGTTCATATAACCGATATAGGACACTTGTAAAATAGCGTCTTTCTACTTCTAACGTGAATTTTCCATCTATATCCGTTATTGTCCCGTTTGTTGTCCCTTTTACCATCACATTGGCGCCAATTATCGGCATACCGGTAGCATCAATCACGGTTCCGGTGATCTGACGGGTGTTTTGTTGCGGGGTGGATACGATTGATGGTTTCTCTATAATCATGATGTCGCTTTTAATGCGCATGTTTGGGGAGTGTACGGAAGCGTATACACCTGTGGTAAAAACAAATAGCGGGATTGAGGTTAACTTCATGACTCTGCCCAATTTAGTTTTTGTGTTTAATCGGGGGTTAGGATTCCCCTTACAAATTTCATTCATACATTTGTAATGTTTTAGTGTTAGTATTAATTGATTTAAAGGCGTTTAGAAACTTGTTTGGCTGGATTATAAGCCATATCTTCCAGCCAGTTTCCTTGCTAGATATGGTTCATGATGGCTCCTGTTTCATAGGCTCTCCTTTCTTTAAGATTAACTTTAGTAAACTGAATATGTTTATTTGGTTGTTTGATTTGCAATATTCGTGAAAAAAAACGACACCTGCAAGCAAGTCTCTGCTAATTTAATATTGTGTATTCAATTGATAGAAGTCATTAATACGGCTTAATTATGTCAATTTGTCATTTCTCTCTCCTTCTGCTTCTTGTATTTGAGATAGGATAGGGTGTGTGTTTATTATATGCGATTCTCTGGTAGTTAAGCCCTGACGAATAGAATGTGTATGAAGGAAAATACTTGCAGTTTGCCTTCTTTTTATCAATATCCGCCGAATTATTATATCTCTTGTTTCAGAAAACTAATAAATGCTTCCTGAATAGTATTTGAAAATCAATTGACTTTTTTGCCGTTCTAGGGTGCAAAGGCTCTAATATAGTCTCGATTTTCAGTGTACAGAAGATTATGATTAAAAGTAGATCCCAACTAAATTAGAGCAAGTGCCGGATAATTCGAACTAGGTGCCGGGTAGATGTCGGTTATCTGCCGGGAAATAGAAATTATAAGCCGACTAAATACATACAAGTTTAGGATATATCCTAAAAAATGTGCTGTTTTGGGTACTAAATTCCATAATAATCGGTTTAAAAGCAATTGTTTTGAAAAAGTCTGTGTTTGAAATATATTTAAAAAGTTAACATTATGATAGTGTTTCGGTAATTCTTTTTGCATTCAGATAGTATGAGTTACATTTGTCAATTCATTTCAAATATTATTTAAAAACAGAGAGATATGGATGAGAAAGGATTCGTGGAAGGGGTGAGAAGGTATATGTCCCAGTTACGAGAGGAAAAGCGTTATTCCTCCGCCAAAAGTTATCAGGATGCGTTGAACTCCTTTATAAAGTATAGTGGAACAGAGAACATTTCCTATTCGGATATCAATAAGGCCAATCTTCACCGATATGAGGCTTATTTGCTGGAGAAAGGCTGCATGTGCAACACGGTTTCCACTTATATGCGTCGTATCCGTTGCGTCTATAACAAGGCGATCGAAGATGGTGATGCGGAATATATCCCTGGTTTGTTCCAAGGAGTTTTTACGGGAGTGGAGAGTAAGCGCAAGAAATCCCTATCCTTAGAGAACCAACATAAGTTGATGACGGTGAAGGTAGAGAGTGAGGTGCTAAGGGAGACACAACTGGTCGTTTGTCTGTTGTTTCAGTATGCAGGAATGTCGTTCGTGGACTTCGCCCACCTAAAAGAAAGGAATATCAAAAACGGGATATTGGACTATAATCGGCAGAAGACAGGCACACCGATGAGACTGGAAATTTTGGATACGGCAGAATTGATGCGCAAGGAATTAATGGGTGACAAGAGGCCGGCCTCAGGCTATTTATTCCCTTTTTTGAGTGGAACGAAGACGGGCTATGAGGCATATCTCGAATACAATGCGGCCCTATCCCGGTTCAATCGAAATTTGAAGGCGTTGAAAAAGGCCGCTGGAATAGCATCGGATGTTACCTCTTATACGATCCGCCATTCCTTCGCCATGGCATTGAAAGAGCAAAATGTCCCTATAGAAATGATCAGTGAATTATTGGGGCATAAGTCCATCAAGACCACCCAGATTTATCTGAGAAGTTTCTCTTTGGAAAAAATGACAGAGGTGAATAGCACTTGCTTTGGTTGTGTCTATAATTATGTGTCGAAAGTGGGATGAGGCTACTTAGTGAGTAGCGTTTGTTTCACGCCGCAAATGTAGTAAAAAATAACAAAAAACAAGCAATCATTAGGGTTTGTTTGTGTTTCCAGTTGGATTCTCGTTAAATATTCGTTCTTATTTCTGATGTATAGACATGGCAATAGAGACGAAATGGCCTCGTATTTCCGAAATCATCACGTCCCCCCCTAAAATCGAACATACATTCTTGTAGAGATGGGTATACCCCGTCTCATCCCCTCTAAAAGATGTTTTAAATTACTGTCAGACGGTGGGAGATGGAGCATGCTCCGTCTCTACAACTTGGTAATAACCATTCTCCCACCTTTTGCGCTACTCACTAAGTAGCCTAATTTCTCACATGGCGAAAAAGGGTTATGGTGTATATATCAAACTATCTCTTTTAAGCAATCAACGAGATGCGAGCGAATGTTGTAAAAACGGTTGTAAATTCGGTACCTCATGAGGGTATCGACGCCGTAGGCGTTGAAAGAACCATTCCTGAAAACCCGTTACGGCGAAAATCTGATCAGAAACATTGGTACATCGCTATCGTCAACAACAAGTCCGAGAAACTATGCCGTGACAAGCTGGAAAAGCGCATAGCCAGTCAGCCGGAAGGCGAGAAGGACTATGAGGTTTATATAGCCTCCCAAAAAGAGATGTGTCTTCTGCCAAGCGGCAAGCGTAAGCAAGTAGACCGGATCGTCTTCCGTTCCATTGTATTCATCCGTTGCACCGATGTCTTGCGTAGGAAGGAGATCGTGCATCTTCCTTATATCAAACGTTTCATGGTAAACATAGCTGGCGAACGGTCTGGAGGCATACGCCCCGTAGCCTTCATTCCGGATGAGCAGATGGTGAAACTCCGTAGGATGCTGGACGATTCCGAAGAGCCTGTCATTATCGATCCCCGTCCGCTGCCTCTTGGAGCGAGGGTACGCATTAACGGCGGTAAGTTGCATGGTCTAGAAGGTAACGTGCTGGAAGTGGAGGATGGCAATCTTAACTTTGTGATCCGTGTAGATCTACTGGGGTGTGCCAAAGTAAATATCACCCGTGACCTGCTAGAGCTATTATGATACACATAGATGGATACGCACTATGGTAAAAAAGAGGATAGATCCGGAGTACGCCTTATCTCGTTGTTAGGAAACCATTTGAAAGAGATTCTTAAGCGAGAGTCGGATAATCGTGCCTTCATCCATCTTTACTGTACGGGTCCGTATTGGGTGGCGTTCGAGAAATCAGCTTACCTGTTACGCCAAATATCTTCCCGTACCTTAGTGACCCCGTTAAGCCTCACCACGTACCCGTTTCCAATCGTGATGGTCTCTTGGACAGATGGCGAGTTACGTTCCTATACACGTAACCATCTTTTCCATTGCGAAGGCAATGACTACGGTCGGTTATCCGTCCCTACTCGTACGCTTGACGGTTACAAGGAGTGGCATAAGGAAGAGGTGAGGTATTTTCCGATGCAGGAAGTAAAAAACACGTCCATGGATCGTGACATGGAGATTGATTAAAGATACTTCTGAGGTTCAAGAGAGCCTCCAATCAAGAATATATTATCGCTAGGTCGCAATTAGAAAATGAGAATTAGGCGGCCGATATCGATCAAGAGGTCAGCTATCTCTAGTAGCGAGGAGAGTCCCTTTTTCTTTAACCGATAGACTAGACTCTTGCTTTAGCTTATACCACTCCAACCACTTGAGAGGTTCGGTCGCTTATTATTATAGTTAGATAGATATGAATAAAACAAATATGGAAAAGGTGAAATATCGTTATAATCGCTGGCGTTTAGCGCTGGGGCGTCTGGTAAATTTGCGGTATATCAACCGCTGGATCATTTTTTGTGCGGATCTTTTCATTTCCCTATGTGTATCTTTGATAGGAGTGCTGGGATTATTGTCCATCATGCATGTATACATAAGCGGGATTAGTGTATTAAAGGTAGGAATAGCTTCCTTTGTGGCCAGTATCCTTTCTTTTCTTACGTTCAAGGTTTATCACGGGGTGATCCGTCATTCCACGCTACGTGGACTATGGAGGATTGGTGGTGTCGCCATCACAAAATCCATCCTCATGTTCATACTGCTTCATCTTTTGAGGGCGGATTTCAATTCCTCTATATATTGGGTGGGAGGGATAACCGATTGTATGTTGACGATTGTTCTGCTGATCACCTTACGTGTATTCGTGATTAATGTATATAATAGCGTGTTGTCCCAACTTGGAAAAAAGCGCAAGCGTGTACTGGTGTTCGGTATGGATGAGGATAGCGTGATGATAGCCACATCACCCAATCGGCAAGTATTCATGCAAAATTATAGCATCATCGGCTTCTTGACGTTTGGTAGCGCTAAAAAGAACCTTCGCATAGCGGAACTTCCCGTTTACCAGATCGAGGACATTGATGACTTGTTGCGTCTGATCCCCAGAAATAACTTGGATGGTATCCTTTTCCCGAATATAAAGACCGTCCGACGAGAACGTGATCGTTTGATTCATTATTGCGAGCAGGCCTCCTTGAAGCCTCTCGTGGTTCCTGATATGGAGGAGGTCCATGAGGGCGGAATGAAGCGTTCAGTCCGTGAGATCCGTATTGAGGACTTGCTGGGTCGTGAGGAGATCAGTATAAATCTGGGCGAGATCGGTCTCTTATTGAAAGATAAGACGATCCTTGTTACGGGAGCGGCCGGTAGCATTGGTAGCGAGATCTGCCGCCAGCTGGCGCATTTCCCGATCAAGAAACTGATCTGCCTTGATGCCGCCGAGACTCCGATGCATGACTTACGCCTGGAATTGGAGGAGAAGTATAAGGAACTGGATTTTGTACCTATCATAGGCGATGTCCGGAATCCGGACCGTGTAGATTACGTATTCCGCAATTGGCATCCCCAGGTAGTATTCCATGCGGCAGCTTATAAGCACGTCCCCTTGATGGAAGAGAACCCTTGCGAGGCTGTTCGTACCAACGTGTTTGGTACCCGAGTGATAGCGGATGCCGCCGTAAGCTATGGTGTAGAGAAATTCGTGATGATCAGTACGGATAAGGCCGTTAATCCAACGAATATCATGGGATGTAGCAAGCGCCTCGCTGAGATATATGTGCAGAGCTTGAGTGTGGCGATCAGTAAGGGGGCTCTAGCGGGAAACACTAAGTTTATCACGACCCGTTTCGGTAATGTATTAGGAAGTAATGGCTCCGTGATACCTCGTTTTCGCGATCAGATCGCCAAAGGAGGCCCAGTTACGGTAACCCATCCCGATATCATCCGCTACTTCATGACAATCCCCGAAGCCTGCCGTTTGGTGTTGGAAGCCGGTACGATGGGCAAGGGCGGCGAGATATTCATCTTTGATATGGGTGAGCCGGTCAAGATCGCTGACTTAGCGAAGCGTATGATCGAGCTTTCTGGTTTGCAGGTGGATAAAGACATAGAGATTAAATACACAGGTCTTCGTCCCGGTGAGAAATTATATGAGGAACTATTGAGCAACAAGGAGAATACGAAGGAAACCCCTCATGAGAAGATTCGTGTGGCAGCAGTCCGGGAGTACGCCTACAAGGATGTGGTAGAGCACATTGATCTATTAGCTGAATTATCCCTTCATGTACATATTCTTCCTATGGTGAAAGAGATGAAATCCTTCGTCCCCGAGTTCAAGAGCCAAAACTCTCAATTCACGAGATTGGACGGAGTGAATTAGTAATTTAGTTGGTAGTTATAAATCTGAATTATAAATGATTATCGCAGTAGATTTTGACGGAACAATCGTTGAGCATAAATATCCGGCGATAGGGAAGGAGATCCCTTTCGCTTTCGAGACATTGAGAAAGTTACAAACAGAACACCACAAGCTGATCTTATGGAGTGTGCGAGAGGGCAAGCTTTTGGATGAGGCTGTCACCTTTTGCCGAGAGCGGGGCTTGGAGTTTTACGCCGTGAACCGAGATTATCCGGAAGAAGAGAAAAACCTGAACAACCATTTCTCCCGTAAGCTGAAGGCCGATATTTTTATTGATGACCGTAATCTTGGTGGTCTCCCGGACTGGGGTATGATTTACGAGATGGTGAGTAAAAGACTTTCCTATGAGGATTTAATGCGGAAATACGAGTCGGAATACGAACCGGAGAAACCGAAAGGCCTTTTCTCTCGTTTGTTTCGCTAAATCCATATCATTCTGTGTTCAATGAAATAAAAAAAGAAAACAAAATAATATGAAAATCAAAAGATTACTACTTTTATTAGCTCTACCTCTATTGGTAGCGAGTTGTACTTCTTACAAGAACGTACCATATCTCCAAAACCCAGAGGCAGTGAACGATTTTGAGGAGACCCTTCCGTTGTATGACGCCAAGATCATGCCAAAAGACTTGTTGAGCATCACGGTCAATACGACAGACCCGAAGGCTGCGACCCCATTCAACTTGACGGTACAGACTCCAATCAATGCGGCTTTGACAAATATCAGTACGACCACGCAACCGACCATGCAGCAATACTTGGTGAATAATAAAGGAGAGATCGATTTCCCTGTTATCGGTCGCTTGGAAGTGGGTGGTCTCACCAAGAACGAGGCGGAGGACTTGATTCGTGAGCGTTTGAAACCTTATTTGAAGGAATCCCCGATCGTTACGGTCCGTATGTCTAATTACAAGATCTCCGTGTTGGGTGAGGTGGCCCGTCCGGGTAGCTTCACGATCGGCAACGAGAAGGTGAACGTTCTGGAGGCTTTGGCGATGGCAGGTGATATGACGATTTACGGTGTCCGTGATAACGTCAAGCTGATCCGTGAGGACGTGAACGGTAAGCGTGAGATCATTAACTTGAATTTGAATAATGCCGAAGTCGTGACTTCCCCGTATTATTACCTGAAGCAAAACGATATTATTTACGTGACCCCGAACAAGACGAAGGCTAAGAACTCCGATATCGGTAACAGCACGACCCTTTGGGTAAGCTCACTCTCGATTCTGGTATCTATTGCCGGCCTGTTGGTAAACATACTTAAGTAATTGAAAATTGAGAATTGAAAATTAAGAGAGATGATAGACGAACGGATAAATAATAACACTGGGATAGAGAACGAGGAACAAGAGATTGATTTGGTCGCTCTTTTATTTAAATACCTTTTTTATTGGCGTTGGTTTGTGGCTAGTATATTGATATGTTGCATCGCCACTTACCTGTTTCTTCGTTATCAAACGCCTGTATATAACATTTCCAGTTCCGTGTTGATAAAGGAGGAGGATAAGCGAAGCGGTTCGGGCAACAATCCGTTGGCGGCCATTCAAGACTTGGGAATGTTTTCCATGACAAATAATTTTGATAACGAGGTGGAGATATTGAAATCCCGTACATTGATAAAAAAAGTCGTGAACGACCTGAATTTATATGTTCGTGTAGCGGAAAAGCGAGCGTTCGGTTATGCGATGCCTCTTTATAAGAATAGTCCGGTGCGGATTTATATGACACCGGAAGAGGCCGATAAATTGGAGGAGCCGATTAAGCTGGATCTTACATTTACAAAAACAGGAAAATTGTCTGTTAAGGCTGAATATGTGCAAGATAAGGAAGAGCAAGAGATAGAACAGGCATTTGATCAATTGCCGGCGGTGTTACCAACACCTGTGGGTGTTTTAAGCTTTACGCAAGGCGATACCTTGTATATGGAAGAAGAGGAAATCGCTTTACGTGTTACCATAAATACGCCGACGGAGACCGCCGAGGATTATATGAAAGACTTGAGCGTGACCGCCTCTTCCCAGACCACGACGATAGCGAAGATCAGCGTGAACAATACAGTAAAGGAGCGAGGCGTGGATTTCGTGAATCGTTTGGTTGCGTTCTATAATCAAGATGCGAACGATGAGAAGAATGAGGTAGCTCAGAAAACCGCTGAGTTCATAGAGGAGCGTATCGGTATAATTAACCATGAGTTGGGTACGGCGGAGAGCGAGTTGGCGGATTTCAAGCAACGATCCGGTCTGACGGATTTGACAAGTGATGCCCGTCTAGCCTTACAAGAGAGTTCCAAGTATGAGCAGCAACGTACGGAGAACGCTACACAGATCAGCTTGGTTCAATTTCTGCGTACCTATATCAACGATCCGGTCAACAAGGAAGAGGTAATTCCTGCAAACGTAGGGTTACAGGATCAAAACCTCACTAGGGTGATTGAACAATATAACACGATGATCATCGAGCGTAAACGTTTATTACGTACCTCTTCGGAAAATAACCCGGCGGTGATAAACATGAACACCGGCGTTGAGGCGATGAGACGCAATGTCGAGACAACCGTGAATAGTGTCTTGCGAGGACTACAAATCGCCCAGAAAGATATTGAGCGTCAGGCTAGTAAATTTGAGAGCCGGATTAGTGATGCTCCAAAGCAAGAGAAAGAGTTCATGACTATTTCTCGCCAGCAAGAAATCAAGGCGACTTTATATATCATGCTGTTGCAGAAGCGGGAGGAAAATGCGATCACATTGGCAGCCACGGCTAATAATGGTCGTATTGTAGAGGAACCATTACCCGGGAAGGATCCTGTGGCTCCCAAGAAGCTCGTGTTTTTATTGGCTGCGTTTGTGGTGGGCCTGTTTATTCCGGTGGGAATCATCTTTGTCGTGGAATTATTGAAATATAAGATCGAGAATCGTGGCGATGTGGAGCAATTGACGAATGTTCCGATTTTGGGCGAATTGCCCTTGTGTGGTCATAAATCCTCCGATAAGGGAACGATCGTGGTGCGCGAGAATAAGAACGACATGATGGAGGAGACCTTCCGAGGTTTGCGGACCAATCTGCTCTTTATGCTCCGGAAAGATCAAAAGGTCATACTTTTTTCTTCTACGCAGCCCGGAGAAGGTAAGTCTTTCGTGACCGGAAATCTCGCTGTCAGCTTGGCTTATTTGGGAAAGAAGGTGGTAGAGGTTGGTATGGACATCCGTAAGCCGGGCTTGAATAAGGTCTTCGATTTATCGAAAAGGCAGGAAGGAATATCTAATTATCTGATGGATCCGGAGGATAAGGATCTTTTTGACCTTGTGCAGCCTTCCGGCATCAGTCCGAACCTGGATATCCTTTTAGGAGGAACGATTCCCCCGAACCCGACGGAACTGGTAGCCCGTGATACCTTGGAGAAGGCGATAGAGCAATTGAAATCCCGTTATGACTACGTGTTGCTGGATACAGCCCCGATCGGTATGGTAACTGATACGGCCATAATAAGCCGTGTGGCCGACATGTGTGTTTATGTCTGCCGTGCGGACGTGACCCCGAAAGCCGCGTTCTGCTACATTAATGTTCTTAGGGACGAGCATAAATTTGACAAGTTGGCGGTAGTGATCAATGGAATCGACCTGAGTAAACGTAAGAACACCTATGGTTACGGTTATGGTAAGAAATACGGTTATGGCTATGGTAAACATTATGGTTATGGATACGGCTATGGGTATGGTTTTGAGGCGGAGAATAAGAAAAAGGGGTGAGTCTCTATCGAATTATTAAATTATAATCTTTTTTAATCGCAATTAAATAATATGAATATACCCAAAATCGATATAATTGTACCAGTGTATAAGGTCGAGCCATATTTGAGAAAATGTGTTGATTCTTTATTGAATCAAACTTATGATGATTATATAATCTCTTTGGTAGATGATGGTTCTCCAGATGAGTGTCCTGCCATCTGTGATGAATATGCAATCAACTATCCGGAAAAAATCAGGGTTTATCATAAGCAGAATGGGGGATTATCAGATGCGAGGAATTATGCGGTAGAAAGATCAAAATCAGAGTTTGTGATTTTTGTGGATTCCGATGATTGGGTATCGGAGCATTTTATTCAGAATCTAGTTGAAGGACTCGCCTCTAGTGAAATTGATATGGTGGTTTCTCCGTATTACAGGGCAACAGAAACATCGGAAGGAGTTTCTATACGATTGAGTATGCCAACAAAGGCTCCTTGTTGTATGGGAGTGGAAGAAGCTCTAATAGAGTTATGTAGAGAGGAATATTATGGGAATCATGCTTGTTCTAAACTTATCAAACGAAGCTTGATCCTAGCTTATTTATATCCGATAGGTAAATATTTTGAGGATTCTTATACTACATATAAGCATATTGCTCATTCAAGAAAGGTGTCATATATACCTAATCCCGGGTATTATTATCTCCAACGTGAAGGTAGTATCGTACGCTCTGAATTTCAGAGAAGGCATTTAGATCTCATTTATGCAACTCAAGAAATGGTTGAGTATATGATTGACAATGATTTTTCTCGAAGAACTATATCGTTTGGGGTATATAAATTATTCAGAAGTGCTCATGCGACATTTATCCATGCTAGGAAAGAGTCAGATTTTAATGTAATCTATGATGAGGTGCTTATGATTTTAAATCGATATAAGGAATATTTTTCTGTTATTGATCAATCATTAAAGGAGACGATAATTCATAACATAATGATCTTGAATCGTCCATTGTATCATTTTATGATTCTTGGTAAGAAAAAATGAGTAGTTTTTATTATGATATATATTGATAATGTTTTATATATGATTACATGATAATGGTAAGACGATATATAGGGTTTTGGTTGTTTTTGATCTTAAATATGATTTTTGTGTTGTTTTTCTTGGTTAATCAGTCTGAATTCATAATAAGTGCTCTTTTTTTAGTGTGGGTAAATATGACTATATATTCTGTAAGAGACTTGAAATCAAAAGGTATGCTATTTGTGTGGCTTTTTTTTCATTTCTTATGGGTAGGCATTTACTATCTTATTATTTTGATTATGAGGTGGAAGCCTTTTCAGAAGACGTTAATACACATGCGGAATTGTGTATGTTGCTGAGTTTGGTGACCGTTTTTTTTTCTTATATGTTCTTTTATGTGCGTAATAAGAGGAAAAATAAACAGAGTCATGGTGGATATGTTTTACCTGATAAATATATAAAATTTATACGCAAATATTCTCTTGGAATATTTTGGTTCGCTTTAGTCTTCTCTGTAATCTATGCAATATTCATTGTAGTTCTGGTACATACGATAGGCTATTTGGCCAGCTATACGATCGAAGGAAAGGAGATGATGAGAGGCAATTATTTATTGTTGACACTCAACAGAATAGAGCAGGCTCTTCCTGTTGCTCTCTGTTGTTATCTAGCAACATTGCCAGATCGGAAGTATTGTAACAAAATCTGTGGGTCTTA
>ERZ825159.2752-NODE-2752-length-13635-cov-4.824300_pt1 | contig 13635 bp, 13 predicted proteins | sample MGYA00519932_ERZ825159 | MGnify/ENA primary metagenome ERZ825159 (study PRJEB31778, sample SAMEA3449191) | human gut metagenome | biome: human gut; feature: human-associated habitat; material: faeces | place: United Kingdom | collected 2010/2012 ...
AAATTTTTTGAAAAAATTTTCAAAAAACTCTTGACTTTTAATAGTTAGTCACCTCCTTCCTCTGTGTGATTTAAAGTAAATATATATACAAGTCGCCTTACCGGCTCGTATATCAAGTATCAATGTCCTCTGATAAGAGCAGCCAACAATTTTAAAAACTCCCCATCAGATTCAGCTATGATTCCTCTATCCTTTGGAATCTGCTCCTTTGCCGCCGCATAGTTTGTTGTCAGCACCGGCGTTTTCAGTATCAGCGCCTCACCGATTACAAGAGGATAACCCTCGTACGCCGAGAAAAGCGCAAACAAATCAGAATTATATATATAAGGGTATGGATTTGTTTTCTCGCCCTCAAAAATGACAATGTCCTCCACACCCATTTTTTTTGCAAGTCCAATATTTCTTTTCATATCGGGGCCGTCCCCGACAATTCTCCATTTAAAGTTTGTAAGCCCTAAACGTTTAACCTGATAACAGATATTTATGATTCCGTCAATTCTTTTTGATGCGTTATCTATTCTTGCAACGGTAACAATATCAAATTTTGATTTTTTAAACGGCTCATACGCTTGTGCAAGCTCTTTAATTTCTTTTTCGTCAAACACATTATGCTGCGTTTTCGTCTTATCGGCATATTCCGGAAGAAATGCATTGAATTTTTCCCGCACTGCGTCCGACACGCATATAATTTTATCAAACGGCTCATAGATTCTTCTGCAGTATTCTTTGTCAAAACCGCCGAAAACAGGGTCTGTATGGATAAAAGCATACTTTTCGCCGGCATTTACGAAATCGGATATGTATAAATTCGTTCCCTTATTAAATACGCCTGCCGGTATGTCTGTAAAATAAGAAACGGCAATGTCATATTTTTTATTTCTCTTTTTAAAGCACAGCCGGTAAAATCGCTTTGTTCCGATAGCTTTCGCAAATACGGTTATCAACATTCTAAGAAATATATCAAACACGCTGCCGTTTTTTCTTATATCGCCAAAGGACTGTGCCGACAGCCCCAAAAGCCTTCCGCCATATTCTGTTTTGATATTCTTCGGCAGCTTTTCCGAAAGCATACCGCCGATGAAAGTAAAGACGCTTATTTCGTATTCACCGCTTTCGGAAAGCTTTTTTAAATAGTTTACAAAAGCTTTCTGCACGCCGCCGATATTCAGATTCTGTGCCGCAAATAAAATTTCTTTTCTACTCATCCGTTCCGTCTCTCCGTATAACATATTTATATAACAGGCGCGAAGCATTGTCGGGACCGAGCAAACATACCGCCGTACGGACAAGCCGTATTTTGTTTGTTTTGCCTTCTTTGAGAAGAAATCGCAGCGCCTTTATTCTGTCCTTATAATTTTTTCTCGTTTCAGACGGCAGGGCTCCGTAAAACGGAAGAACGATTGCATACTGAAACGCAAGGAACGCTAAGATGTGTTTTTTACTTTCACTATGCATTGATTTGTTTAGCCACTTCTCTATAATTTTCAGCTGATCATCAAGACTTTTTTCGTTGCCGTAGGAACGTCTTGTGTTTTCGGATATTCGGTAGTAATAAATTCCGTCCTCATAAACGTCTGCCGATTTCATGACGGATACAAGCTGCAGAGTCCAGTCTATATCCTCGCCGATAAACCCCTCTCTAAATCGTATATTGTTTGATCTTAAAAACTCTGTTTGTATGATTTTTCCGCCCGAACTTGCCGGAAATTTTGGACACTCCGATATTGCCTTTAATACCTCATTCGCCGGTTTCCCATGAATTTTTTCACGTTTGAGCCCCTCCGCCATGGGTCTTTTTGTTCCATCCGGAAGAATTTTTATTATCGTATAAAAAATGATGTCTGCACTGTGGTCAGCCGCTCCTTCGTCAAGCTGTTTGATAAAATTTTCGCTTATATAATCATCTGCATCCACAAATATACAGTATCTTCCTCTTGCTCTCCCACAGCCGAAATTTCTTGCTGCGGCAGGGCCGGCGTTTTCTTTGTGATACACATGAACGCACTTATATTCTTTTGCATATTTATCACAGATTTCTCCCGATGAATCGGTTGAGCCGTCGTCTATCAAAATCAGTTCGCATTGCTCGCCCTGCTGCACGATACTTTTTATGCATTTTCCTATATATTTTTCCTTGTTGTATACCGGAACAATAAAGCTATATTCATACTCACAGTGCGGCACTCTTTTCACCTCGTCTTGAACTATCCTTTTCGTCCGGAAAATATATCCGGAACAATTTCTCTTTTATAATTTTTATGTCGTATTTTTTAATTTGCTCTTTATTGTAGTTTCCCATTTTTCGGCGCAGAGACGGCTCATCTATAAGCTTTTTGATTCCCTCGGCAAAGCCATCGGAATCATTTGACGAATATAAAAATCCACCTTTGCCCGGTGCAATCAGATCCCTGTTTCCGCGCACATTTGACACCACAGCCGGAAGTCCCGCTGCCATTGCTTCCATAAGAGCAAGCGGCATACCCTCGCGCGTTGACGGAAAACAGAATATATCGCTTGATTTTAAAAGGTCAAACACATCATTGCGAAAACCGGGCAAATGAACCCTGTCTTTTATGCCATGTCTTTCGGCAAGCTCCGACAGCTCACTGCCAAAAGTTCCGCAGCCTGCGATAATATAATGCAGGTTTTTGTTTTCGATTTTTGCCATTGCCTCAATAATTGTTCGATGATTTTTCAGTTTGCGAAGCTCTCCGACCGATATAAGAACCGTGTCGCTTTCCTTTATACAAAATTCACGGCGCACTTTGCTTTTGTCGGGGCGGCTGTTTTCGATCCTTTCCAAATCCACACCGATTCCGTCTATGCGAACGATTTGTTTTGCTTTGAAATTTTTTGACGCCCTTTCATAGTCCTCACGATTAATCGTAACCAAAACATCGGTAATATGCGCCAGCAATCTTTCAACAGGGTAAAACATAAGCCAAGCCAATTTTGAACTGCCTCTAAAAAAGTGAAATCCGTGCGCAATGTAAATTACTTTGGTTCCCTTTTTTCTTGCGCCTCTTGCGGCAAGTCTGCCGATAACGCTGCCGACAGGGGTATTGCACTCTATAATATCAAAATTTCCGTTGTCGATTACCGATTTCAGCATTTTGTATGCTTTAATGTTACTCGCCGAAAACGGATTCCTTGCAAAAGGAATGTCTATATATAAATCACAGTCCGGAATATTCACCTTGCTGTCCTCATAATCGTTTTTTGCGGCAACAACCGTTTTGTAACCGCATTCTTTAAACATTTTTATGTACGGCAAATGAAAAGTGTTTATATGCGTTTTTACCACCGTAGCTATGAATAGTATTTTCTTCATTTGCCTCTGCCTCGCTTTGATTTATTTTGCCCGTCGCCCCTCATTACAACAGCAACTGTTGCCAGCAATATTTTTGCATCCAGTAAAAGTGAACGCTTTTTTATATACTCTATATCATACTTGATTTTCTCCTCCGGCCTTAAAAACAGCCCCGTTATCTGCGCAAGACCCGTAATACCCGGCTTTACCATAATCCTTTGCGAAAAACCGGGAATATAGGTTTCAAAGCATTTATAGAAAACCTCTCTTTCGGGGCGCGGTCCCACAAGTGACAAATCACCCGTAAGGCAGTTAAATAGCTGCGGTATTTCATCAAACTTTATTCTTCTTAAAACCCTGCCGACCGCTGTCAGTCTCTCATCATCTTCGCCGAGCGACCAACGGATTCCGTCCTCCTCGGCGTTTTCATACATTGTTCTGAATTTGTATATGTAAAACCTCTTGCCACCCAGTCCGAGCCGTTCCTGCCTATATATCGGTTTTCCTTTTGAGGTCACCGCCACGCATATGTAGGCAATTAGCATAGGAATCAGAAGAATAATAATGCCGACAAAAGATGCGATAATATCAACTGTTCGCTTTATGAAACCGTATACCGGCTTTGGCGGCAAGTATGTTATTTTTTCAACCTCATATATTTCATCCGTCCTCTCGAACGGCAATATAACCTTTTCTGCACCGCTTTCCGTTACAGTTTCCATCGTAATCATCTCTTTTCCTTTTCGATTTGTTTTTTTAATACTTCAAAGCCTTTTACAACATCCTTGTAATAACTCTTGTCAATCATAAAATTAAGCGGCTTAGATATCAGGAAATTCTGAATTGCTCTTATATCGACAGAACGAATATCGCATCCGGCTATGGGATAAGATACGTCAGATAACAAATTTCTCATTTTTTGCCTGTATATAATCGGGTAAAAATCTATGTTCATTTTCAGGCTTAGCACAGCCGAGTGAAATCTTGCACCGATTATCTTACGGCACACAGAATATGCCCTTTGTATTTCTCCGCCGGCGCTGTGGCTCACGATTTCCGCCATATTCTTATACTTCATAAGCGACTTTACCTTTTTGCACAGAGAAGTATCGTCCTCTGTGCCTGTATCAAACGCAAGAAGTATCACGCCTTTTCCTGTCGTTTCAATCCAGTAATCGGCGATATGTGCCATTTTTAAATAGTAACTGCCGTTATTGCCGTCATAACGAATAAGCGATATACCGAGTTTATCGCCGTCCGATTTTTTTGGGAGCCAACCCTTTGGCATTCCGAACAGAATATCCGGCATATAGGAAATCATCGTATTCGGACACCTTTTTTGAAGCCATAAAAAGCTATTCTTGTCGCGGCATACAATATACTTGAATTTTTTCAGCTTATGTATGACAAGCCGTTCGGCAAGCCTGCTTTGAAACGGCTCGATATTGCATCCGATACAGTAATCGGCAATATGCTTTTGTCTTAAAAACCAGATAAGTTCGCATTTCAGCGCCGCACGGCTGTTTACCATAAATCCGGAACCAATTACCAAAAGCTTCGGGAGTTTTTTCTTCTGCCCGCTATTTTTTAAACTGACATTTTTTTCGTCAAGCAGCAAAGTCGAAGGAGAATTGCGCGCGTCTACGTAAAAATTATATTCCGGCATATAATGCGCTGTTATTTTCTGCATATAATCGTCGCCGAAATTTTGATCAAAATATCCGCACAATTCCAATTCCATATTATTCTCCCGCCGTTTCCGTTTCGTTTTTCTTAATATAAACCAACACTCCGCATATCAGAAAGCCGAACATTAAGGCGAGCGCAAGACCTACTGCATAGTAAAATACCGTACTTGCGGTTTTATGCGCCACAACTCCCGAAATGCAGGCTATGCTCTGTGCGGATTTGTATGAATTATAATCGTCTATTGTATCTTTCGTAAGCGAATAGAGTTTGTTAAACTTTTCGCATGTGTTTTCAAGGCTCGTTTCAAGTGCATTTTGGAGCTCCTTATTTGAAAATCCGTCCGGGAAGCTGTTCGCATCACTCTCATAGCGTTGTCTGTCAATCTCCGTATTCAAAGCGGACGTGCGATATTTGACATAGTCTAACACAAGCTGATCATATACTGACTTGTTCTGAACGTAGTTTTCATCACGCTCGGTGTTTTCCCGTACCTGCGAGCTTTCGCTGTCGTCAGCGTCCTTGTTCCGACCGTCTCTGTCCCAAAGATACTGCTTGTTCTTGTCGGAATAAATCGTCATAAGTTCTTTTTGCGTTTCCGCTTTCTTATTGTTAAGGTCAATATCATATACTGCGTCCGTTATTTTATTATGAAGTGCATTTCTCAGATACCAAGCGTTTTTTGTAATACCGCTCTCAATAACCATACGTTCCGCAACTGACAAATCCCGTTCGGCAAGCGATTTATACTCCGCTATCAAGTCCAAAAGCGAATAGCCTGTCTGCGGCGAACGATAATTCTTTTCCGCCTCGTAAACTCTCGCCAAATACTCAATATTAGAGTTTATTTTCTTTCGCAGAATATCCACCGTATCATAGTAATCATACTGCATCGCCACTTCTCCCGACAGGTTTGTTATATCATAGCTGTAAGTATATCTTTCAACATAATACAGACGGTACTGACTGAAAACAGCGCTGAGCATACGTTTGGCATAGTCATTGCCCTTTGATGTAGTATATTTTACCGAGTAGTACACCGTATTCTTCTTTTCATCCTCATTTTTTTCGTAATCGGAAAACTTGTCGATCCACGATGCATATTTTTCCTGCTCAGCTGTGGGGATAATGGGAGTCACGGTGATATTGCGGCTGATTTCATCAATATTCGTCGTCTTAAGCCCAAGCTCTGTTAATGCGTTTTTAATCACAATCGAGCTTTTGATTTCATAAGGATTTATTTTTTCGCCGTTTTCGGCAAGTCCGTCCTCAGCCTTTGCACCGATATATTTTATCAATATCTCCGATGTATAGCTCTCGTCAAGCTTCAGCTTAATGGAGCAAAGAACAACGCTTACGGCAAGCAGTATCACAAATACTTTTTTATGCTCATACAGTCCGTTTAAGAAATCACGCAGCAGCATTATCGCTTTCCTCCTTCATGATCTTTTTTCTTTTCAATACGGAATATATAAGCCGCCATAAATAAAGCACAGCAGCCCATATAACCGTTATTTTGGCAATCGTCACAACAGAGGAAACAACTCCCTGTCCGTGACCTATGCCGCTTATATACAATGTTTCATAAGATACGGTATTTATGTACTCATCGTTTACGGCAGCGGCTCTTTTTAAGAATTCATCTATTTTCACCGTAATATCATCGCATTGCTTATCAGCAGCCTTTTTAACCCAATCCGCACTTTCTTCAAATGCGGAAAATTGCTTTATCAGATAGTCGTAATAATGTGCCTCGTTTTCCGACTCGTCCCCGGCAAGGTTCGCCTTACTTGCGTTTTCCGTCAGATAGTCTATTCCGATTTTTGTTCTGTTCATATAAAATATATTTTCCGAGTCCAGCGCCGGGATAAATACAACCTTTGTAACAAGCGGATCATACACCGATATGCCATCCAGCATAATGTTATATTCACCTCGGTTTCTCTGCGTCTGCTCGTAATTTTCTTTCGATACATAACTGAACTGCTTTAAAAGCTTGTCTTTGTCATTGGTAATACCGTTTTGGATAACAAATGCCTTGTATGTTTCGACATCGTTGTCAGCTATTCCCGTCAGTTCGGTACTCAGGTCACCGAAACTCACGCCGTCCTTCGAAACAAACTTAACGTCCTCATCGTAACGGATTGACAAATACCTGTTTATGCGATTTATAATGTTTTTCAGCTCGCTTGCGCGGTTGAAATAGTCAAGCAATTTTATTTTTGCCAGATCTGCCTCAAACACAGAACTCGTGAAAACATATTTGCTCTCATAATATTCCTTATAGCTGTCAGCAACAGCGGTTAGTATTTTTGCTTTTGACGGCAATACAAACTGTTTCAAAACCGCTCTGACAGACGCAGGTATGCCGTTCGCCTTAATCGAATCCGAGATAACCGAATACGAGATCGTGTATTTTGACGGAAAGTATGAATATGTGTCATTTCCATCGAGAACATTCTGCCTTATTGCGTTAAAGCTGCCGTCCGTGGTGATACCGGTAACGGAAATATGCTCCTTCAGCGTTTCGGGGGTTAACTTGTTATTCAGCTTATCACAGGCGCTTGTTAAGACCTCATCGCTTAACACCTCATAAATATCAAACGGTGATCCGTCCGGGTTACAGCCCTTTGTTATTTCCGAAAACGAAATTGAAACGGTTGTGTATACCGCATTAAGATTTCCGGCAATAACGCAGATTGCCGCAAGTGCCGCAATTATGATTACGCATATCAGCGAATAGCCGAACTTCGCTTTCGGTATTTTCACTTTATCGTTCTCCTCGAACAATATATCCGCAGAAATTTCCGTTTCATCATTTGATGTTTTTGGCTCCGGATAAAGTGTTTTATTGCTGAATATCATATGAAACCTCCTTTTGTTTTTCGGGTTTATCAAAGGAAAGCGCCGCATATATCAGCAAATTCCAGAAAGCCTTAATACTCGGATTTATTGTGAGCGTCATAGAAAGCGCCAATATGCCGAGCATCGCCGCCGAGATATATCCCCGTTTTTTTATGTTTCTCAATACAGCCGCAGAGGACATCAGAATAAACATTACAAATCCCGGTATGCCTTGGTTATAGAGCGACTGTATAAATTGGTTGTGTGCCACCACGTGCATCAGTTTTCCGTCTATCATCATTTCGTGATAGGCAAATATTCCTCTGCCGTACATCAGTTCCCACGACGAGTGTTTTATCGTATTGAGCATTGAAAGCCATATATCCCCTCGTCCGGTTCCGTGGGATTCGATAATCTTTTGTATACTGAAACGCGATGAAACATCTTCGGGCAGAATCGGAATAACAACCGTCCACAGAATAACCGCCATGCCGATTGCCGTGCAAATTCCGATAATGCGCTGTTTTGTTCCCTTTGCGTTTATGAACACATACGACATTATCATAACCGCAAGCCCAAGCAACCCGCCGCGCGAACCGGAGGTGAAAACCATGTATGCTCCGAGAGCAAGTAAAACCGCACATATAATAGTATAGATTTTGTTGTCTCTCAGCTTTTTTAAAGCGACTGCCATAGGCAAAAGAAAAAATCCGGCAAAGTAGTTCGGATCGCTTGTGGTTCCGAATATTATCATCGTGTTTCTGTCACCGTACCAATCCGCACCGATAAATCCGAGCGTAATCAGTACGCCGAGCAGTGTAAGTTGTGTAATCTCAAACGCTTTAATTTCATTTTCAGTATATTTGCGCATGGTTATAAGAAACATCAGACCTATCGTTTCAAAATATCCGCGCACATATTGCAGCGCCACCGGGCTTCTGTCCGCAAACAACGTCATAACAACCGTTATCAGATACGCAAACGATAACAAATGAACGATGTTCAGCTCAAGTTTTTCACGATAGAAAAACCAGCTTACCGCAAAATATCCGGCAATAGGTATAGTCAGCAGTTTCAAAAAGGAATTTCCCGCAGCGTTGATTGTAATGGTAAGCGGCAATGCAAGAAAATACGCACAAACAAGAATGCATGAAAGCCCAATGTCCGCTTTTTTCAGACTGTTTATCAATCTCCTCACATCTCCGTTTCCTTCTGAATTTTTCATCATACGTAAAAAGAGCCGCTACATCTGCCTTTTTTGCAGCAAAAAAGCAATAGCTTCGTCTTTTGACGTAAGCAACGGCTTTTCTCCGTGGAAGTATTCTATTGCATCCAAAAGAACGGAAAGAGAATATTCTTCAAGCCTTATGAAGGTCAAGGCGTGCATGGCCCTGTCTCTGTCTCTGTCTCTGCCGAAACGCAAATCGGAAATATGCATACAACCGACCCTGTCTTTTAATATCTCAAATAAATCTTTTTCCATAGTCAGCCATCCTTGATTACAAAGAATTACTCTGCCGATAACTTATTTTCAGTGTGTTTACAACATAATTGCGATTATGTTGTAAATGGGTATTTGCCTTATGCAAACCATTGAAAAACATAAAGTTTTCTTGAATGTTTTTTGCATAAAAGCGCTTGTTAAACAGACCAATGATATTGCAAATATAACATTGGTCTGATTTTCCGTATTCTTTTTTTATTGCATAGTGATGAAATTTTGAAGATAAACAGAAAAGAAATCGCAAACTATTGACAAATTCGACTTTTTCTGATAAAATATATGTAGATAAGTATATCTTTTTTTCAACAAACACAACATAATCGCAATTATGTTGTGTTTTTAACATCGCAAAAGACCAAGCTTTTGCAACTGTTTCATATGCTCTGTTCCGCTTTCCGCAGTATAAATTCTTGTAGTGTTAATATTGGAATGTCCGAGTATATCAGCGAGTCTTACAATATCTTTTTGCAGGGAATAATAAGTTCTTGCAAAAAGGTGACGAAAGTTATGCGGAAACACTTTTTCTTTTGACACTCCCGCACTTTCGCATAATGCTTTCATCATTTTCCATATATTTGATCTGTCAAGAGGCGTACCTGTTTTTGTCACAAAAATACTGCCGCTTTTGATACCCTGTTTCGACGCATACTTTTGCAGGATAATACACAGCTTTTTGGGCAGAAAAACCTGCCTTATTTTTCCCTTGCAGTTTATTATTGCCTGTCTGCGTTTTATGGCCTCAAATGTTATAAATTTAATTTCCGATACCCGAAGTCCTGTGCTTGCAATCGTCTGTATCAGATAATACAGCTTTTCGTTTTTCCTGTTCTTTGCCGCCGTCAGCAGTCTTTCATACTCTGTTTTTGTCAGTTCCTTTGACTTGTCTGCAAAAATCTTGCGCTGTGTTTTCAATGTTTTTACCTTCATTTTGTGCCAATCGGCATATTCAAAGAACATATTGAGCGAGGACAGTATCGAATTAACACTTGCGGTTTTATATTGCGCAATCAGGCGTTCTTTATATTGAATGACCCTTTCCTTGCGTGGAATTTCTCCGCCGAGCCATTTGACAAACGCCGTAACGTCACGAATATATTTCTCGATGGTAGCGTCCGATTTTTCTTCGTTTGCAAGATATTTTCTGAATTTTTGAATTTGTTTTTCGGTTATACTCTGTAATTTCATATTGACCGCTTCCTTTCTTTTCACCATATATATTGCACCACTCAGGCAAAATTTATAAATTGAAGCTGTCAACAGTTTGCTCCTTTATCTCCGATTTTGTCAAACTTGCCGTAAAACGAGTCTTACTATTGCCGAATTATATAAAAGCCGCCCGACAATAAAGGCATGTTGCCTCTATGCCGGGCGGCTTTTTCTGCTAACGATTACATACCATAAACCGACGCAGGATTTTTACGGTATATTTGTACGAGCATTATTTTAATATTATTCTCATTTCATATCGGCGGCAATACATTGGTCGATTAATGATTTCAGCTTCTCCATTTGTGATTTGCCGGCAACACCGCCGACAATCGGTTCTCCGACGATGCTGCCGCTGCGGTCAACCACATATGTTGTGGGATAGGCGTATACATTTTCGACAAACTTTCCTGCCTCGCTGTCAGAATCAAAGTATACATTCCGATAGGAAACGCCTTTCTTTTTCAAAACTGCCTTTGCTTCGGATATTGCCGCCTCATCTCCGTCCAGCGTGAAAGAATTTATTCCGATGAGAGAACCTCCTTTCCCGGAAAGCTCTTTATTCAGCGCATCAAGTTCGGAAAGCTCACCCACGCAGGGAGAACAGGTAGTGAACCAAAAGTTTACCACCGTGACAGCATTGCTTGAAAACAGCTCATCACTCTTTATTTCGTTCCCGTCCAGATCCTTCCCTTCAAAGGACGGAAAATTCCCCGTACTGCCGTTATCGGATGGCATACTCATATCATTATCCGACGATTTTTGCGCTGCATCCGGATATTTTTTTTCAATCATAGTCAGCTTATTTTCAATATCCCGGATTTTCTCTGCTTCACCCTTAAGCAATTTAAGCTCGTCCTCTGTAAACCGTTCCTTGATGGTGTCAATGGTTTTGAGAAGAAAATCACCGTAGTTTTTACCGTCCTCCTGCAGAGTCATACCTTTGTCCGCCGCCGCAAAAACCTGTTCCCAAAGCTTTGTATTCTCCGCCAGAATCGCATTTTCACGTGCCATCAGTTCTTTATGCATTGCCACCGCTTCTTCGGCATTTTTCGGTTCATTTTCCATACCGTTCAATTTGTTTTTATCCGTCGTTGTGCAGGCTGCCGTAACCAACACCACCAGCGCAAGCGTCAGCGCGGCTGTTATAAGTTTCTTTATACTCATGTTTATTCCTCCTGATTTTTTTATTTATTGTCTGCGGCGTTTTCGCCGCTTTTATTTTTACTTTCTCCGAAGCCGTACCGAAAACGAACGGCGTTTGTCGGACATGCCCGGACGCACATACCGCAGCGAATACATTCGGTGTGATTCGGCGTTTTTGTCACGTCCACAGCCATTTTGCAAGCTTTTGCACATTTTCCGCAGGCTACACATTTGCCGGTATCCACTTTCATTTGAAACAGCGAAACCTTGTTCAGCAGGGCATAGAACGCACCAAGCGGACACAGCCATTTGCAGAATGGTCTGTAAAACAGCACGCTTACCGCAATTACTGCAATCAAAATACTGAATTTCCAAGCAAACAATGCTCCGAGTGCAGAACGAATACCGGAATTGACAATGGATAGGGGAATTGCCCCCTCTAACACACCCTGCGGACAAATATACTTGCAGAAAAAGGGGTCGCCCATTCCGACATCGTCTACCGCCAACGCCGGCAACAGAAACACCGTTACCAAGAGAACTGCGTATTTAATCCAAGTCAAACATTTCAGCTTTTTGGTTGAAAATTTTTTTGTCGGGATTTTATGCAGCAGCTCCTGAAACCAGCCGAACGGACACAAAAAACCGCAGATAAAGCGCCCCAGCAATACTCCGAGCAATATGAGGATTCCTGTAATATAATATGAGAAACCATATTTTGCAGACCCCGCCACCGTTTGAAGCGCACCGATAGGGCAAGCTCCGGATGCCGCAGGACAGGAGTAGCAGTTAAGTCCCGGCACACATACTTTTTTTCCGGCTCCCCGATAAATTTCGCCATTCAGAAAATTTGGCAGATGCACGTTGCTCAACAGAGCCGCCGCTGCCTGAATGTACCCGCGGAAGCGAGTCAATTTTTGTGATATACCTGAAAATTTCTTACCCAATTCCCACACACTCCAGACATAATCTGATTGCCTTGCTCAGCACGGTCGCCGCCTCACCCCGCAAAGCTCCGGCGCACAGCATTACTGTTCCGACAGCCAAAAGCAAAGCCTGCGCCGCCACCTTTTTCCAACGCATATATTGCCACATCCTCTCTATATCCGTTTTCGGATTATATATTGTTTTCCGTTTTACATTCCGGGCAGATTCCCTCGAACACGGCTCTGTGACGGAATACCGTGTAACCGGTCGCATTTGCAACCTTTTCATCCGGATCGGAAAGATAATTAAACGGAATATCAATTACCTTTCCGCACTTAAGACAGATAATATGATAGTGAAGGTCAGTTCTCAAATCATATCTGTCTGCACCCGGCACCTTGATATGAAGTATTTCTCCGTCCTCTGACAGACAGCTTAAATTGCGGTATACGGTACCCTGACTGATTTTTCCGTCAATTGCATGAACCTCCTCGTATATCGTGTTGGCGGTCGGATGATCCGTGTGACATCTGACCGTTTCCAAAACGATTCTGCGCTGTTTTGTTTCCCTGTGTTTCAGCATTTTTTATGCACTCCCCTAAGTTTTGTCATATTTCAAATTTGTTATTCCGCGTCCGTCAAGCGGAACATATCCCCTGCATGGAGCAACAACAGTATATGCCGGGAAATGCCTTCATTAAATTTTTATTGGTTCTTGTTCTCGCATATTTATTGTTTTTCATAATCATTTCATACTTTTCATTTTATTTTTATATGTTATTAGGAATTATTCTTAATAATAATTATACCGTAATCTATTCTTCTTGTCAAGACAAACGGCGGAAATCTTTACTGATCTCTGCTTTTTCGGCATTTTGCACTATGAAAATTTTTATGATTTTTTTTGCATTTCTTAAAAACGCAAAAGCTATTTTTCTTTCAAACCTAAAAAATCATCACGGTTTTTGAATGAGTTAATTTTTTGTGAATTTCGACATAAACCCGTAGGGGC
>ERZ825159.2758-NODE-2758-length-13622-cov-3.483747_pt1 | contig 13622 bp, 8 predicted proteins | sample MGYA00519932_ERZ825159 | MGnify/ENA primary metagenome ERZ825159 (study PRJEB31778, sample SAMEA3449191) | human gut metagenome | biome: human gut; feature: human-associated habitat; material: faeces | place: United Kingdom | collected 2010/2012 ...
GACCATTCGGACTACGTTGCATTGCTTCGCAAGCTACGGAAGCTCCCTGGGGTCAAAAAGGTGTTCGTCCGCAGCGGCATCCGCTTCGACTATCTGCTGGCGGACAAGAAGGACACCTTTTTCCGGGAGCTGGTGCAGTACCACATTTCCGGTCAGCTGAAGGTCGCCCCGGAGCACGTATCCGACGCCGTTCTCGCCCGGATGGGCAAGCCCCGGAACGCGGTATATAACCGGTTTGTGGAAAAATATTTTGCCCTGAACCGGCAGTACGGTATGAATCAGTACCTTGTCCCCTACCTCATGTCCAGTCACCCCGGCTCGACACTCAAGGAGGCCGTAGAGCTGGCCGAGTACATCCGGGACATGGGCTACAATCCGGAGCAGGTGCAGGACTTTTACCCCACCCCCTCCACGCTGTCCACCGTCATGTACTGCACCGGCCTTGACCCCCGCACCATGGAGCGGGTCTACGTCCCCACCGACCCCCACGAAAAGGCCATGCAGCGGGCGCTGATTCAGTACCGCGACCCGAAAAACTACGCCCTCGTGCGGGAAGCGCTGGTGAAGGCGCACCGGGAGGATTTGATCGGTTCCGGTGCAAAGTGTCTCATCCGTTCCGCGCCGCCCCGTTCCGTGCGAAAAAAGCCGGGACAGTCAAACGGAAAACGCAAGCCGTCCAAGTAAAGAAACACGCTGCCACTTTGGTTTGTCTCAAGTGGCAGCGTGTTTTTACTTTCTTCTATACAGGCACATTTCGTAAGCAATGCCGTTTTCCTCGCCGGATTGGAGCGTTTCCGCCAGATACCAGTCCTTATCCTCGTCCAGATTTGGGAAAAAGGTGTCGGATTCCGGCGTCACATGCACTTTTGTGACATAAGCGGCGTCGCAGAAGGGCAGCATCTGCCGGTAAACGCTCCCGCCGCCGATGACGAAGCAGCGCTCAGCGGTGCGGGAAAGCGCCGCCGCATCTTCGGCGCTGTCACAGACGGTAAAGCCGGGAAGCGCCGTCACGCTTCTGCTAAGCGCCACATTGACCCGCCCCGGAAGGGGCTGTTTTCCCGGGAAATCCTCGATGGTGCGCCTCCCCGCGATCACCATTGCCCCACGGGTGGTTGTCCGGAAGAATTTCCGGTCGGCTGACAGGGCGACGGGCTGCGTCCCGTCCCGGCCGATTCCCCAGTCGTCGTAAACCGCAACGATCAGTTCCATCGTCCCACCTCAGATCGCCATGGGGATTTCAAAGTTAAAGGGGTGGAACTGATAGTTTTCCATGGAGAAGCTGTCCTTGGTAAAGGCGTAGAAGTCGGTGATGCTCTCATCCATCCGGAAGGTAGGCGCGGGGTATCCGTCCAGTTCCAGCATGGCCTTGACAGCGGGAATGTGCCGGTCGTAAATGTGGCAGTCGGCGATGACGTGAACCAGCTCGCCCACCTTTAACCCCGCCACCTGCGCCATCATGTGGGTCAGCACGGCGTACTGCACCACATTCCAGTTGTTGGCCGTAAGCATATCCTGAGAGCGCTGGTTGAGAATGGCGTTCAGGGTGTCGCCGGTGACGTTGAAGGTCATGGAGTAGGCGCAGGGGTAGAGGTTCATCTCGTGCAGGTCTTCAAAATTGTAGATGTTCGTCAGAATACGGCGGGAGGCGGGGTTGTGCTTCAGGTCGTAGATCACCCGGTCAACCTGATCGAACATGCCCTCCTTGTACTGGTGCTTGATGCCCAGCTGGTAGCCGTAAGCCTTGCCGATGGTGCCGTCCTCCCCCACCCATTCGTCCCAGACGTGGCTGCCCAGATCTGCGACACGGTTGGACTTTTTCTGCCATATCCAGAGAAGCTCGTCCACGGCGCTTTTCCAATAGGTGCGCCGCAAGGTCATAATGGGGAATTCCTCGGCCAAGTTGTAGCGGTTCACCACGCCGAATTTCTTGATGGTATGCGCCGGTGTCCCGTCCGCCCAGTGGGGACGAACTTCCAGATTTTCATCGGAGAAGCCGTTTTCCAGAATGTCCCGGCACGTTTTCTTATACAGCTCGTCAGCATAGCTCATGTTGGATTCCTCCCGATTTCTGTTGGGAGTATCATACCACACTCCCGCCACGCTGGCAAGAAAAATCTCCCCGCGGTTTCCCGCGGGGAGATTCTGGATACTGTCTTACAGCAGATTGCCGGTGCTGACCCAACCCAGATCGGTGCGGGCCATGTCGCCAACATATTCGTAAATGTCGATGACGGACATTCTGGAATAGGTGCCTGCGACGGAGGACGCGGCGTTATCCGTGTAGATGATGGTGTTGTCATTGTACACCACGCGGGCGTCGATGGCGCTGCCGCTGGCGGGAGTCAGGTCAACGTAGTACAGGTAGACCCAGCCTGCGTCGCAGCGACCCCATGCCATATCCTCGGAGATCTTGGTCTCGTAGATCACCAGGTTGGCGCCCTTCTTCAACGTGGTAGCCTTCTTGGCGCCGGTGGAGGCGGTGACGCGGACATTCAGAGACTCGGTGTTGATGACCTTGCCGGTGTACTTGTAGCCGCCCTTGTTGTTCACGAAGCCGCCGTCGCCGGTGTTGCCGGTGCTGCCGATGGTGGGCGCGGGGGGAGTTGTCGGAGTCGTAGGCTCTTCCTTCTTCTCGTACAGAGCACCCTCGGACATGTAGCTCAGGTCGCAGTAGCCCACGATGCCGTCGCTGGTTTCCACACGACCCCAGACGGTGAGGGTTCTGGTGCCGGAATCCTTGACGATCTCCAGCTTGGTCACGGGAACCTGATCGCCCTTCTTCAGCTTGGCAATGCTGTCATTGCCGGTTCCGGCAGCCTTGCGCACATTCAGCTCGGAAGCGCCGGTCACGGTGTGAACCTTCTCGTCCAGAGCGTTCAGCTGGATGTTCACATCGGGATCCTTGATCCAGCCGTCGTTGATGCGCGCCCAGTAGGAGGTCTGCTTCACAACGGTCTCGACGTCGTTGTTCTTGTTCTTGTCGTCAACCTTGTCGCCCTCGTAAATTTCCAGGGTAACAGCCGTCAGCTCATGGATGGTGATATTCTCGCCTGTGCCGATGGAACGAACCGTATTATCCTTCAGGTTCGGGTTAGGCGTCTTGTAAACGGTGGTATCGGCCTTGACAGAGCCGGTGTAGACGGCGGTGGTGGTGGTTCTCTCAGCCTCGTCGAAGGAGTCCACGCCGGTGCCCTTGTTGCCGCTGTTGCTGCCATTATTGCTGTTGTTGCCGGGGATATCGTCGTAGGAGATCATGGTGACATAGTCCATGCAGATCCAGCCCTGCTTCACACGGCCCCACTTGGCGGCGCCGACGAGCTTGACCTCCAGGATGGTCACTTCCGTGCCGTTGAGAATCTTGCCCACGATGGCGTTGGCGATGCCTGCGCCGCTGCGGACATTTACGCCGGCGTAGGTGTTGGCAATGATGCCCTTGCCGGTGCCGTCCGTCTTCTGGGTCGTACCGGTGCCGCCGGTGCTGCCGGTGCTGCCAGTGCCGGACTCCACGACGCCCATCTTGACCTCCAGATACTGGCTGTAAATCCAGCTGTCGGTCTCCTTGTTGTTGTCAACGTCGAAGTCGATCTTGTACCAGCCATCCTTCTCTTCCAGAACGGCCACCTTGGTACCGCGGTTGATGCTGCCCAGAACCTGACCGTACAGAGCACCGGTCATACGGACACGGACGGAATCCGCGTTCACAACGGTGCCGGTGCCGATAGCGCCCTTGGTGCCGCCGTCAATGGTGATCTTGCTGGAACGCTTGACATAGTTGGATGCCAGATTGATCCAGCCGTCATAGTTAACGCCGCCGGAGGTGTAGCCCTCAATCCTGCCCCAGATTTCCTCGTTGGCCAGACTGATTTCATGAACCTCCACTTCCACGCCCTTGGTGAGCTTGAATACGAACTGATTCTGACTGCCGGCCGCATCTCGGATGTTCAGCGTATCGCTGACAACCGTGAACTTGGTCGGGACAAGGTTAAAGTTGCTGTAGGCTGCCCAGCCGGACTTGGCAATCACGTTGGTCTTACCGTTCTTGTCAGTCTCCTTGACCGTCCAGTGTGCCTTCACCCAGATCAGGCCGTCAGCAACTGCCGCGTTGGTGATCTTAAGGCCCGTCGTACCGGCCTTGATGGTATCGCTGTCAATGGAATTGGTAGAAGGCTCCGCATAGGTCTTGAGATCAGCGCCGGAGTTCACCATAGTGACCTCGAAAGCGTAATCCAGAACACCCTGATCGGAAACGTTCTTGTCGGTGAGCATCTTCACGCTGGTGTAGGTCAGGCAGATCCAGCCGGAGGAGGTACGACCCCAACGGTGGCCGTTGACCGTGCGAATCTCGAAAACATTGACCGTGGTATCCTTTGCAAAGCCGCCGACGATCTTGTTGTCCACACCGGGATCGCTGCGGGCGTTCAGGTAGCCGTTATAGGTAACGGTCGCCGTGGCAATGGGAGTGGTGTTGTTGGCGTCGCTGGGAGCGGAGCCGTCATAGACGGTGCTCCAGTCGGTGTACATCAGGGCGACCCAGCCAACCGCCACGCCGTTTTCTTCCACCTGACCCCAGGTCTTGGCTGCGTTGGTGGCGACGATCTTCAGCTTTGTGCCGGCCTTGTAGGAACCGGTCAGGGCGCTGGAAGCGCTGTCGTTGGCACGTCTGTTGACATAGGCGTTGGTGACCGTGACGGTCACATCGATCTTGCCGCCGGTGTATTCGGTATTGCCGCTGCTCTGTCCGGAGGTCTTGAGCAGAACCCATCCGTCTCCCGCGGCGGACAGCTTGCACCATCTGTTGCCATCGTCATCGATAAAGTCCTTGATCGCGGTAACGGTGGCAGTGTCTTTCTTGATGGTGCGGAAAGGCTTCACGTTCTTCTTGGTGGGAACGGGGTAGACATCCAGAGAAACCAGCTGGGACACCTTCAATGTCTCATTGATGCTATGCACATAGCTCGCACTGTCAACGCTGTTGGCTGTCAGAGAGGTATCCTGCCAGGCAGCCCACAGCTCTTTGCCGTTGCAGCTTGCCGTCAGAGCGGGAACCCGTTCGCCACCCTCTTTTGCGGTATACCAGCCTATGAACTTGAAGCCGGTGCGGGTGGGGGAAGGAATATGAGCAGAGGTTTTCGTCGTGTCAAAGAGTACGCTGTAGGCGCCCGTTCCGTTCTGCGGAAGGGTGCCGACATTGGGATTGTATGTAACGGTGCCGAAGCTGCTGGGCGTTACATCGGAATAAACCCCGTTCTTGTACATATTGACTTCGATCTTTCTGCGGCGGAAATCATCCTGATTGCCCGCCCAGTCGCTCATGGCCTTCAGCAGGTCATTGGTGCTGGCCTTGCTGACGATGGCGCTCTTGACAACGCCGCTGCCGCTCATCCAGGAATCGCCCACGTCGAAGGTGAACAGAACCAGAGCGTCATGCTGGCACTGGGACAGCGTCAGGCTGTTGGAGGAAGCAAAGGAGTTGACCTTCGCGTCCAGATCCAGAATCAGCTTGCGCAGAGCCTGATCAGCCTGCGCCTGCGTGACGGAGTGCTTGCCTGCATCAGTGCTGTTCTCAACTTGTCCGTTCTTATACGTCGTCTTATGCTTCTCAGAGCAGATCGTACCGTAACCAATGCGGAACTCATTGGTACCGGGTACCTGATAGCAGTCCTTCTTAAAAATAGCAAGCTTCTTCATGATCGTAATCGCGGCCTCACTGGTCTTCAGCGAAGCGGCAGACGCGGTCAGAGCGGTGACAGGCACCAGACTGACCAGCATGATCAGAGTTAATAATACACACACAATTCTCTTTTTCATAGCTACTTACTCCTTTGCTCTTATGTAAGTAGCCATATTATAACAGAGGTGTTTACAAATTGCAACCCCTTTTTTGAAAAAAATTACATTTTTGTTACAGTTTGTTTTACCAAATAGCTTCCCCTTCTCTTTTCTTCCCGTATTGTATACCATTTCTGTCATAAATCCTGAAAAAACGCCGCTTTTTGCCGCAGAAAATGTCATTCTTTTTTCCTGCCTGTCAGGTTTTCTCCGTTGACATTCTCCTTTTCCGCTGATATACTCAAAAAAATGTCATCGGGAGGGATTTCATGGACGGCAAGAAGGCGCTGATCGGCATGTCGGGGGGCGTGGACAGCTCCGTGGCGGCGCTGCTGATGCTCCGCGCGGGCTACGAGTGCATCGGCGCGACCATGCGGCTGTACGACAATGATATGATCGGTCTGGAAAAAGGACACACCTGCTGTAGTCTGGACGACGTGGAGGACGCCTGCAGTGTGGCCAGACGTCTGGGAATTCCCCACTACGTGTTCAACTTCAAGGACGATTTCGAGCGGCAGGTCATCCGGAAATTTGTCAGCTGCTACGAATGCGGCGGCACTCCCAACCCCTGCATCGACTGCAACCGGTATCTGAAATTCGACCGGCTCCTCCGCCGCGCTCTGGAGCTGGGGTGCGACTGCGTGGTATCCGGGCATTACGCGCAAGTAAGGAAGTCCGGCGACCGATACCTATTATATAAGGCGGCGGACAAAGCCAAAGACCAGACGTACTTTCTCGCCTGTTTAAATCAGGAGCAGCTTGCCCGGATTCAGTTCCCCCTCGGCGGTCTGACCAAGCAGGAGGTACGTGCCATTGCAGAAGAAAACGGCTTTATCAACGCCCGGAAGCACGACTCTCAGGACATCTGCTTCGTGCCGGACGGTGATTATCCGGCATTTCTGGAACGCTACACCGGCAAACACTACCCCGCCGGGGATTTTCTGGACGAAAGCGGCCGCGTGGTCGGCAAGCACCGGGGCGCGGTGTGCTACACGCTGGGACAGCGCAAGGGGCTGGGTCTGGCCATGGGCGCGCCGGTATACGTCTGCGGGAAGGACATGGAGAAGAACACCGTCACGGTTGGGCCGAATGAGGCGCTGTTTTCCTCCGCGCTGCGGGGAAACAACTGGGTCTGGTATCCCTTCCCTGAACTGACCGAGCCTGTTAAAGTGACGGTCAAGACCCGCCACAGCCAGACGGAACAGCCCGGCACCATCTACCCGGAAGCGGACGGTTTCGCCCGGGTGGAATTCGACGTCCCCCAGCGCGCCGTCACCCCCGGTCAGGCGGTGGTGGTGTATCAGGGCGATCTGGTGGTCGGCGGAGGCACCATCACAGAAGCAATCCGATAAAGTTTACGCTGCCATCCCCGATTGGGAGATGGCAGCGTATTTGTTATTTTTTGTACTTCTTGTCGGGTCTGTAGACGCTCCATGCCAGTCCGCCGAAAACGGCGGCGCAGGCGAGGCTGATCTTCCAGCCAAGGCTGAACGCGGCGTTGTGATACATCAGGCGAACGTTGTGGACGCCCTTCGTCAGATTCACGGCAACCATGCAGTCCCCTACCAGTTTGATCTCGGCAGGCTTGCCGTCCACCTTGACGCTCCAGTTTCCGTTTTGCGGAACGGAGGTATACAGCAGGCCGTCCCGGTCGCAGTCGATGGTTCCCTCCACCAGCGTGGAGCGGAACTTCGTCAGATTCAGCTGGGACGCCGACAGGATTTCATAGCCCCGCGCGAACCGCTCCCCGTTGAGAACGGCGGCGCTGACAGTCATGGTGCTGCTCTCGTCCTTGTCGCACTCGATGCGGATGTCCACCGTATCTCCGGTCTTCACATCCCCCACCGCGATCATCTGGGACAGGCTGATGGTCTCCTTGTAAAGCTCCACGCCATTGACGCTGACGTAGAAATCGTTCCGCTTGGGCAGATTCAGATGGACGCACACGAAGCCGTCCCGGTCGGCGGTGTAGGAATAGGTCACATTCGCACCGGAAACGCAGCCGGAATACTTGCAGTAGCCGGTGGAATTGCTCTCCGTGATGTCCGCGCCGTTGCCGGTGATGGTCAGATTCTCGCCCTGAAGCTTGTGCCAGACCTCCTCGTCAATGCCCGTGGCGGCAGTGAACAGGTCGTTCTGGAACTGGAACGTTCCGCTGCTGGCGGAAAAGTCCAGTTCCGCCAGCGCCGGCTCCGTCAGGAAGCCCAGCGGCAGATACGCGGTATTGACCAGCAGGGACGCCACGCCGAAGCGGTTCACCTCGTCAAAATAGGTGCTGGACTTGTCCTTCCCGTCCCGCTCAATCATATACTTGATGCCCAGAAACAGGTTCGCCACCGGGGAGCTTTCCTCGAAGCAGTAGCGGTTATAGGTGTTCTTCGCGCCGTAGCCCAGCGCCCGCATGAACTCCGTGACTTTGACATTGGCGGAACTGGTAAAGGCAGAAATGCCGTTGTAGCCGTTGAGCGCGCCGTCGTTCAGGGTCTGGGAATGGGTGGTCTCCGCCCGGAAAAAGAGGTTATCGTCCTCCCGCTCGTACATATAGCGGATGACGGAGGCGGTGTAGGTGGTTCCCTTTGGATAATTGGACACACCCGTACCCGTGAAATACAGTCCAAAGCACACCAGCGTGGAGATCAGCTCCACACCCATGACGGACAGCGCCAATATCCGAATCCGGGCACGCTGACGGTTCCGCTTGGCGCGGGCACGGATTTTCTGACGCTCCGTGGTTCCCTCCGGCACTTCCAGCTGACCGTAGAGCATGACGGTGAGATACAGCACCAGAAAAATCAGATTATATATAAAGTAGAGAGGGATTTGCAGCGTCAGGCTGCCCAGCTCCAGCGGCACGGTCTCGAACAGCTCATTGGAGCAGGCCAGCACCCCCGCAGTCAGCGCCCCGGCGATCACGATCTGCACCGGGCGGAACTTCCTGCGCATCAGCCATGCGCGGTAGGCCATGTACAGCACCACGAAGCTGTACAGGAAGCTGAACCGATAGGGGATCATATTGGTAAAATGGAAGCCGTGCCAGATGAAATCCAGCTGCCGGATGATGAAGCTCACGTTGAAAAACAGCAGCAGGATCACGGCGCAGCACTTGTCCCTGCGCTTGATGTCCTTCGCCATCAGGTACAGGAACATCAGCAGGATGCTGAAAATACCGCAGTAAAGATTGGGCAGTCCTTCCTTGAAGGTCGGCTCGATGCTGCCGCCCATGTTCCCCGCCACCTGCCGCATGGCGTCCAGAAGCCCCTTGATGGTGTTCTCCTTGGCGATGTTCAGCCGGAAGCCGGTGGGGAAATTGTTCACGCTGGACTGGGTAGTCTGCAGGGCCGACAGCGCCGGGAAAGTCAGAATGGCAGTCATTCCCAGCGCCAGCAGGGAAAACAGGGCGATTCTCCCAAGATCCGCAAACAGCTTCTTCCACCCGCCCCAGCGGCAGATCTCATACACGAAAAACAGCAGGAAAACGAAAATGCAGGTAAAGAACCCGATATAATAATTGGAATAGACGGACAGGAACAGCGTGATCGTATAGAGGAAAAACTTTTTCTCCTTCAGCAGGCACACCGTTCCCAGCGCCACCAGCGGCAGCAGGGCGAAGGTGTCCAGCCACATCACATTCCACTGATACCCCAGCGCCCACGCGCACAGCCCGTAAAAACCGCCGAACACCGCAATGGACGCATCGTTCTTGCCGAACAGCTTCTTGAGGAAGATGGCGAAAAACATCCCCGCGAATCCCAGCTTCACCGGCACCAGCAGAGAGAAAAACTCCAGCAGCCAGCCCTCCGGCACCAGAACGCTGATTAGGTTCAGCGGCGACGCCAGATAATAGGAGATCAGCCCCAGATAATCCATCCCCATGCCGATGCTCCAGGTGTACAGCAGCCCGCTCCCGCTGCGGAGAGCACGGCGGAACGCCACGAAGAAGGGATAATACTGGTGGTACATATCCGAATACAGCATGGAATACTTACCGAACGGCTCGTATTGGCTGATAAGCATGACAAACAGCATTCCCATGCAGGGAATGGCAAAGGCCAACGCCGTATAATTCCAATGAAATTTTCTGCCGGTTCGCTTCACAGGGACTCCCCCTCAACAATCTGAATCGTAAAGTGTATTGTATCACGAATTTTCTCAAGGGTAAAGCACCCTGATGATTTATTTTCCCGTACAAAGAAATTCTTAAACAGAAAATCGCCCCGTCGCTTTGATGGGCAGTCATAAAACAGCGAATGGAGCGTATCGGTACAGATACGCTCCATTTCTCGCGCCAAAATGCGTACACCCCCTTGGCTTGCCCTTTGGGAGAGCTGTCACCGTAGGTGACTGAGAGGGCCTTGCACCCTAGTATACCCTCTCCGTCCTCGCTTCGCTCGGCCATCTCTCCCATAGGGAGAGGCAAGGGGTGCTCGCATGAATCTGCTTTACACAATACAAAGGGCAGGCACGGCAGATTATACCGCCGTGCCTGTTAACTGTCTAATACCCCCCGCCGCTTTGCAGCGGCGGGGCAAAAGCCTTATCGATCGTCCAGATCGTCATCGTCGTCATGGTCGCAGGTGGTTGCGATCTCGCCGTAGCGAACCCGGCGCTTCAGCTTCATTTCCTCCACCTGCTTGTGGATCAGCTCCTTGACAAAGAGCGGGTTCTTCACGTTTTTCAGCACCAGCGTGGGCGTGGTTCTGTCGGAGGACAGCACCGTGATGGTTCCCACGCCGAACAGGCGCTGGAACAAGTTGCGTCTGGTGTCGATATCCCGCACCCGGTAAAGAAGGACTTCATCGTCCTTGATGTTCAGAAATCCCTGGGACAGGAACAGCCGATCCTCGGACAACTGATAGCGGGTAAAGGACAGGGGCATCCCCAGATGACGCTTGCGGTCTTTCCAAAGGTATTCAATGGTAATGGACACTGTGCATTCCTCCCTTGTTACTTTTCTATAGTTTACCTCTGCAAGGAAAGAATGTCAAGAATGGAATTTTCGCCTACAGAATCAAACAGATCAGCCCCGTCGCGCCCTCGTTGACGATTCTTGTCAGTGTTCCCCGGAACTTGCCCCTGACTTCCTCCGGCATTCCCAGCAGCTTCGTGGTCAGCCCCTCCTGAATCAGGTCGTACACGGATTTTCCGAAAATGTTGCTCTGCCACAGCTTTTCCGGGTCTTCGCCCATGAGGGAATTGACCAGATCCTGAGACTGCTTTTCGTCTCCCACCATGGGGTTGATCTCCGTGTCAATGTCCACACGTACCATGTGAATGGAGGGCGCGCCCGCTTTCAGCTTCACGCCGTAAGCGCCGCCCTTGCGGATGATCTCCGGCGTTTCCAGCTTCATTTCCTCTGCCGCGGGCATCACCACGCCGTAGCCCGTCGCCCGGACGGCGGAAAGGGCGTCGGAAATCTTGTCGTATTCCTGCTTGACCTGAGAAAGCTCGGTGAGCAGCTGCAACAGCTGGGCGTCGCTGCGGATGGGCATTCCCGCCCGGGCGCTGAGAATTTCATAGAACAGCGCCTCCGGGAAAACGATGGCGCAGATCACGCTGCCGCTGCCCAAATCCACACTGCGCAGGCTGTAGTCCTGCACCTGGGGCAGCTCCCGCAGTCCGGCCAGCACCCCTTCCGCCTGACCCAGCGTGTGAATTTCCTCGGCCATTTGGAGAAGCGCCTGATACAGCGCCGCCTTCACGGGATGCTCCGGCTCCAGCGCGTCCATCCACCGGGGGAGATGCACCCGCAGCTCGCTCATGGGGAAGGTGTACAGCAGCGCCTTCATGAGCTTCCCGATGCCCTCGGCGTCCAGCGCCTGACAGTCCGCCACGATGGGCTCCAGACCGAAGGTGCTTTGCAGATACGCCTTCACTTCCCCCGCCGCCTCCCCCGCCGGGTTGCGGGAGTTGACGATCACCAGGAAGGGCTTCCCCGTTTTCTGCATGTCGGTGATGGCGCGCTTTTCCGCCTGTACGTAATCCTCCCGGGGAATTTCCGTAATGGTGCCGTCGGTGGTCACCACAATGCCGATGGAGCAGTGCCCCTCCATGACCTTTTTCGTCCCCAGCTCCGCCGCTTCCGTCATGGGAATCTCATGGTCGTACCAGGGGGTGGTCACCATCCGGGGCACGCCGTCTTCCTCCGCGCCCACCGCGCCGTCCACCATGTAGCCCACGGAGTCGATCAGCCGCACTCGCAGCTTCGTCACGCCGTCGGGGGAAATCTCCACCGCCTCCTCGGGGACGAATTTCGGCTCCGAGGTCATGATGGTCTTCCCGGAGCCGCTCTGGGGCAGCTCATCTCTGGCGCGCTCCTTGCGATAGGGGTCGGAGATGCCGGGAATCACCAGCTCCTCCATAATCCGTTTGATGAGGGTCGATTTTCCGGTACGCACCGGCCCGACCACGCCCACATAAATATTGCCGCCGGTTCTGGCAGCAATGTCCGCATAAATTTGATCCATAGCCAGCCTCCTTCTCGGCAGGAGAAAGGCTCCTGCCATGGGTTTGGAACAGAGTATGTCCCGAGAAGAATAAAAATGCTTCGGCCACTGGAATTTCTGATTGCGGAATTTTGTTGTTATGTCAACCGGCAATGTCAAAAAAATGCCGCCTTATAAAAAAGCGGCTTCTGATTACCCTGATTCAAAGGCATTGGTCGTCCGGCGAGGGGACGTATTCCAATATCTCGTCCACCTTGCAGCCGAGAATCCGGCACAGATCGTTCAGGGTCGTGGTGGTGATCGGCTTGTTTTTGCGCAGCTTGTCGATGGTGGAGCTGGATATATGATGATCTTTTATGAGCGTATACGTGGTTTTAGACGATTTTTTCAGGGTTTTCCAGAAGGGGTCGTAAACAATCACACTATTGCGTCTCCTTTTTTTGGTTACGGTTTCCAGTTGCAGTCTTTTTATTCTAGGTTATAATTTTTTACTTGACTATAGTCGTTAAAAAGACTATAATGTTCATGGGTAAGTGAAAATATACACCACTCGTCCCAAAATTTACTCCAATGGAGGTTGAAAACAATGAAAAAACTGTTCGCACTGCTGCTGGTTCTGGTCATGGTCATTGCCCTAGTCCCCACAGCAGTAGCCGCCACCGAAGCGGAAGGCACCCCCTCCGCCGTGGCGGGTCAGGAAACTCCCGGCGACTCTAAGGGCGACGAAAACCCCGAGAATCCCGGAACCCCTGAGAATCCCAAGAATCCCCAGAATCCCGAAAACCCCCAGAACCCTGAAAATCCCGAGAACCCCCACGATGGGCACATGGTTACTTGGAAGATTGACACAGCTTCGCATACCTGGTATTGCCTTTCCTGCAACGTGGCAATAAACGCGGCTGAACCCCACTCCTATAACCCCACCACGCACAGATGCACCGTATGTGGTATACCGGATTCAAATTATTGTAATCATACAGATACCAAGTATGTATCTGCCGGAAGCGAAGGTCACATCCAGTACTGCACCAACTGTTCGGCTCGCCTGAGTAGCGTGGAACCCCATCACGCGATAGGAAACGAATGCGATTTGTGCGGCTATGACGGATTGGGTTGCAGCCATGAACATACAAGATGGGATCACAACAGCGAATGGCACGGTCTCTTCTGCCTCGATTGCAGCAACTGCATTAAAGAGGGGAACCATGTCGGTATGGACGATGGTGTCTGTGATGAGTGCGGATACGGCGCATCAGACCCGAATCATTGCGATCATAAGAATGTAGACTACATACCTGCCGGAAGCGAAGGTCACATCCAGTACTGCACCAACTGTTCGGCTCGCCTGAG
>ERZ825159.2763-NODE-2763-length-13596-cov-2.641829_pt1 | contig 13596 bp, 9 predicted proteins | sample MGYA00519932_ERZ825159 | MGnify/ENA primary metagenome ERZ825159 (study PRJEB31778, sample SAMEA3449191) | human gut metagenome | biome: human gut; feature: human-associated habitat; material: faeces | place: United Kingdom | collected 2010/2012 ...
TGAGTTTGGCTGTGATGCATTTATTAACAGAAAGGGAAGAATCCCTGCACCGATCCACAGTTTTAAAAATTAAAATACAAGAGTCCCGGGAATGGGATGCAAAGAAAGGAATGCGGACACTTTGGTTTGCCCGCTTGAGAAGGAGAAGTTGAATGAGTAAAGTTGCAATAGTAACGGACAGCAATAGCGGAATTACGCAGAAGCGGGGTGAAGAACTGGGAATCTACGTGCTTCCGATGCCGTTTTTCATTGGCGGTGAATTATATTTAGAAGATATTACACTTTCACAGGAACAGTTCTATGAAAAACTGGGAGCTGATTCTGAAATTTCCACATCTCAGCCATCGCCGGGAGATGTCATGGATCTGTGGGATAAGCTTTTAGAGGATTATGATGAAATTGTGTGCATTCCGATGTCAAGTGGTCTGAGCAGTACCTGCGAAACGGCTCTTTCACTGGCACAGGATTATGATGAAAAAGTGCAGGTTGTAAATAATCAGAGAATTTCCGTTACGCAGGAACAGTCAGTTTACGATGCGATCAAGCTGCGTGATGAGGGAAAATCTGCCGCAGAGATCAGACAGGTGCTGGAAAAAGAAAAAATGCAGGCAAGTATCTATATCACAGTAGATACGTTGAAGTATCTGAAAAAGGGTGGAAGAATCACTCCGGCAGCAGCAGCTATAGGAACGGTATTGAATTTAAAGCCGGTTCTTCAGATCCAGGGAGAGAAGCTGGATGCCTACGCCAAGGTCCGTGGCAAGAAGCAGGCCAAACGTGCCATGCTGAAGGCAATGAAGAATGATTGGGAAACACGTTTTAAGGAATACGCATCCGACGGTGAGATGTGTCTTCAGGCTGCTTATACAGGAAATCTGGAAGAAGCAGAAGAATTTAAAAAAGAGATCCAGGAGGTATTTCCGGGAATGGAGATACATATGGATCCCCTTTCCTTAAGTGTTGCCTGCCATATCGGTTATGGTGCCCTTGCAGTCGCATGTTCAAGAAAAGTGACGTTATAAGCATAAAATACAGAAACAAAGATATGAGGAGTTTGAAACATGAAGAAGATTATGGAACAGATGGCGGAAGAACTTTCCGCAGCATTTGAAAAAGCAGGTTATGATCCGTCCTACGGAAAAGTTACTGTTTCCAACAGACCGGACTTATGCGAATATCAGTGTAACGGTGCAATGGCTGGCGCGAAGGCATACAAAAAAGCACCATTTATCATTGCTGACCAGGTAGCTGACCAGTTGAAAGACAGCAGGATCTTTTCCATGGTGGAAGTAGTAAAGCCGGGATTTATTAACCTGAAGCTTGATGAAAGTTATTTAGCTTCCTGGCTGAATGAAATGGCTACCCATGAAAAGCTTTCTGTAAATACTGCTGAGCAGCCAAAGACCATCATTATTGATTATGGCGGACCAAATGTGGCAAAGCCTCTTCATGTAGGTCATCTTCGCTCTGCTATTATCGGTGAGAGCATTAAGAGAATCGGCCGTTTTGTTGGACATAAGATGATCGGAGATGTGCATCTGGGAGACTGGGGACTTCAGATGGGATTGATCATCACTGAATTGAAGCACAGACAGCCGGAGCTTGTTTATTTTGATGAGTCCTTTACGGGAGAGTACCCGGAGGAAGCACCGTTTACGATCAGCGAGCTCGAGGAGATTTATCCTTGCGCAAGCGGCAAATCGAAAGAGGACGAGGACTATAAGAAACGTGCACTCGAGGCAACGAGAGAGCTGCAGCAGGGCAGAAGAGGATATCGTGCGATCTGGAAACACATTATGAACGTTTCTGTTGCCGATCTGAAAAAGAACTATGGAAACCTCGACGTTCATTTCGATCTGTGGATGGGTGAGTCCGATGCACAGGAGTACATTCCAGACATGGTAGATTACCTGAAAGACAATGGTTATGCACATTATGACCAGGGCGCACTCGTTGTTGATGTCAAAGAAGAGACAGACACAAAAGAGATCCCGCCGTGCATGATCTTAAAATCCGATGGGGCAGCTCTGTATGATACGACAGACCTGGCAACCATCATCCAGCGTATGAAACTGTACAAGCCGGACGAGATCTGCTATCTGGCAGACAAACGTCAGGAGCTTCACTTCGTACAGTGTTTCCGCTGTGCAAGAAAAGCAAAACTGGTGAATGATGATACCGTTCTTTCCTTTATCGGCTTTGGTACCATGAACGGAAAAGACGGAAAACCGTTCAAGACCCGTGAGGGCGGCGTTATGCGTCTGGAGCGTCTGATCGGCGAGATCAACGATGAGATGTATCAGAAGATCGTGGAGAACCGCAGCGTAAAAGATACGGATGCAAGAGGAACGGCACAGATTGTCGGACTGTCTGCTATTAAATACGGTGACCTGTCCAACCAGGCATCGAAAGATTATGTATTCGATGTTGAGAGATTTACTTCCTTCGAGGGAAACACCGGTCCGTACATCCTGTACACGATCGTTCGTACAAAATCCATCCTCGGAAAATATAAAGAAGAGGGAAATGAACTGAAGAAAGGCGCACTTCTGGCACCGAAGAGCGACAGCGAGAAAGCTCTGATGCTTTCCGTATCCCGTTTCAACGGCGTTGTGGAGAACGCATTCGAGGAGAAAGCACCGCATAAGATCTGTGCTTATATCTACGAGCTTGCAAACGAGTTCAACCATTTCTACCACGAGACCAAGATCTTAAGTGAGCAGGATGAGGCAAGAAAAGCATCTTACCTGGCACTGCTGGATCTTGTCCGCGAGGTACTTGAGACCTGCATCGACCTGCTGGGATTCTCGGCACCGGAACGGATGTAAGATTCGTCAAGAGGGAAAAAATAGATAAAAAACAGGCGATTTTTTTGGCAGCCGTCGGCTTCTGTAGTTCTTGCGGAAACGGCGGCTGTTGTGTTATACTTACATCACGATTTTTCATCCGCTTGGACATTCGTCCTGAAAAATCGATTCTATATTACTCTATCGAAGAGCCATTCGGCTCAATTTATATCCATGTACAAAAACAGAATATCGGACTGACAAACACTTTGACGTAAAAAGAGGAGGCGGGATCATTGGAAAAGTAGAACTTCCGGGAGGGAAGTATCGCCTGCTGTCAGTGCTCGGAAGAGGGGCAACGTCTGTCGTTTATCTTGCAGAGAAAACTGGATCCGGAAAGCGGTATGCAGTCAAGGTAAGTATATGTGACAGGGAAAAACTGCGCCGGGAAGCGTTTCTTTTACAGAAGTTTTCATATCCCGGGATTCCCTGTGCGGTGGAACTTCTGGAAAGTGGGACAAAAAGCTTTCTGGTGATGGAAGCTGTAAACGGAAAATCTATCGGACAGCGTATGCGTAAGGGAGAACGGTTTTCCAGCCGGGAAATTCTGAAAACGGGAATTGCCCTGAGCGGGATTCTCTGTTATCTCCATGCACAGAACCCGCCGGTTTTCTACCGGGATCTGAAGCCGGACAACGTGATGATAACAGAGCGTGGTGAAATATACCTTGTGGATTTCGGTGCAGCCGGAACAGAAGAAACGGGTGTGGAAGTCCGTTATGGAACCCGCGGTTATGCAGCGCCGGAGCAGTATGACGGGAAGTGTGACGCCCGTTCCGATCTTTATGCACTCGGCGCACTGCTTGCGGCAATGGCGAAGCATGCGAAAAAGCGGCAGAAAAGAGGACTCTGGCGGGTGATGGAAAAGTGTATGCAGAAAAAGCCGGAGGAGCGGTATGCGTCTGCCGGAGAAGTCAAAAAGGCACTGCGGCGGCTGGAAAGAAAGCAAAAAGGCAGGAAGACTCTGCGGATCTTTGCAGTTTTTGCTTTTCTGACAGGAGGAGCGGCTGCGGTTGCCAGCAGGATGCCATGGGGGCAGTTTCCGGCGGCAGACGAATGGGAGGAGCAGGGAGATCTCTGGTTCTGCGGAAATCCGGTGGAAGAAGGCAGTCTGCCGAACTACCAGAAAGCGCGGGAAGCGTTCTTAAAGGCAGACCATCTCAGTCAGGCGGGGCGTGTGGAGCAGGAACTTGTGGAATACTGTCTGGCGGATGATGCGGCAAGGGAAAAAATGCAGATGGAGCCATTGCTGGCTGAATTTTATGATGACACGCAGCAGGAGCCGGAAAAAGAAAAACGCTGCCGCAGATATCTTGCTGTTGCAGGAATGTATTTCAGTTTTTCCGAAGAACTGGCGCGTGAAAATGACACAGACGCCATGCGGAAAGGAATCGAAGTGCTGGAAAAGGCCGCAGGCGAGAATATGGAGGGGCAGTGGGAGGCGGTTATCTGGCAGAGACTGGCGGATGCGTGCTATCTTGGCGGAAAATCCGGGGATGGGGAAAGAGAACAGGACTGGTGCCAGGAGAGTTTTCTCTATTACGAACGGCTTCTGTGCAGCAGACAGGATGGAAACCGGCGGAAAAATCTGCTCAGGGCCGCAGAGCTGGCACTTCAGTTCGACATGCAGGAAAAAGCAGAACAGTACCTCAACGAGGCCGCAGAAATTCCGGGAATGGAGGAGGATATTTTTTATCAGCAGATCAGAAAAAGATGGGAGGAAGCAGGATGAGAAAAAAGACCATATGCGCAATGATGACAGGATTCCTGGCAGTCCAGGGAATCGAAGTCCACGCGGAGACACAGCAGACGACAGGCGAGGCCGCAAGTGCGGTGGAAAGCGTGGAATTAGAAGCTGAAATCATCGAGAACAGTGATGTGACAGATGCAGACGGGAAAGCCGGACCGGAGGAACTGCTGCCGGACGAAAAGTCAGAAGAAGAACCGCCTATAGAAGAGAAACCAGAGCAGGAACCAGAGCCGCCGGAAGAGAAAACAGATCCGGCAGAGACCGGAAAGAAAGAGAAAGAAGGAGAAGAAAAAATGCTTCCCCCGACGGTAATTCCGGATCCGGAGAAAGAACCAGCGGAAAGGTGGGAAGAAGAGGAGAAAGAAATTTCGGAAGATTCAGAATCGGGGAAGCCAGGAGAATTGCCGGAGGCAGGAGATATGGGTTCCGGGGAATCGGAATCAGAGGAAGGATGTGAAGAAACAGATACAAAAGAATCAGAGACAGAAGAGTCAGATTCGGAGAGAACGGATTTTGGAGAAATGGACACAGAAAAACCAGATTATGAAGATACAGGTTCAGAAAAATCCGGAACGGAAAATTTGATGCCAGAAGATCCGGAACCGGAAAAGCCTGATATGGAAGAAACGAAGCAGGAATCTCCGTCAACCGAAAAAGAGTCAGAAAATCAAACCTCGGAAACAAAAGCACCAGAAAAAGAGGAGCCTACCGTAATGCCAGATGCCGGAAAGTCAAACACAGAAAAGCAGGAACAAACGGGGCCCGGGCAATCGTCTCCGGAGAAAGAAGAACTCAAAACAGACGAACAGCTGCCCGTTGCTGCAGCCACGCCCGAGGAGGTGACCCAAGATCCAGATGATATTCCGCTACAAACAGAAGAAAGCAGTCCTCCGCCTGCCGAAACTCCATCTAAGAGTGCCGGGGAGGAGCCATCTCAAATACGGCCGCAGATCATCGCCGATTTCGTATTATCACAGATAGCAGACGAAGATTTCGAAGCGCCGAACCCCCTGATTATCCGCCCGGCCGACACCAGCGTCGAAATAGATCCCGGTTATACCCCGGAAATTCTGCTCGAGGGAGCCGCCGACACGGCTGAAATTCTTTCCTGCATGGTAAATGGCTCCGAAGCCGAATATGAATGGAAAGAAAACAAAATCTGTCTGAAAGCCGAGAGCCTTTCCGAAGGCTACAACCGCATCACTGTAAAAGTGCGTGGCGCAGACGGCATTGTACGAACCATGAAACCGTGGGAAGTCAACGTGAAACCAAAAACTTCCACACTTGTCAGCCAAAGAACCAGCCAGAAACCAAAAGGAACCCGCCTCTTGCAGTCCTTAAGGCGCCTCTGGAACCTGATTCGTGCCATTGCCGAAATTCAGAATCAGACCACCCGCTATCTGCGTGCACTCTGCAGAAAATAGCCTGATCCGGTTTTGTTTGTATTTCTAATTTCGATATGCTAGAATAAAAGACATGTCATACGATAAAAAAGTAAAAGAGGAAATAAGAGTATGTCAGATATGATATTATTTGATCTGGACGGAACCCTGACCGATTCCGGTCCTGGAATTACAAGATGCGTACAGTATGCGCTGGCATCCTTTGGCATCGAAGAGCCGGATCTGGAAAAACTGAACTGTTACGTGGGACCGCCGCTTCTGGAATCTTTCATGAATTTTGCAGGCCTTGGCTGCGAAGAAGCACAGCAGGCCATCACAAAATACCGGGAGCGGTACGAGGCAGAGGGCATTTTTGAAAATGAAGTATACGAGGGAATCCCGGAGGTTCTGGCGTATCTGAAAGAGAAGGGAAAAATTCTGGCGGTAGCATCGTCCAAACCGGAAAAATACGTGGAGCAGATCCTGGAGCATTTCGAAATCAGAAAGTATTTTACCGTAGTAACCGGTTCAGAAATGAACGAAACCAGAACCGACAAAGGAGAAGTCATCGCAGAGACGCTGCGCCGACTCGGAGCAGAAGACAGCCGTTCCGACGTGGTGATGGTTGGTGACAGAAGCTATGACGTAATCGGGGCAAGAGAAAACGGACTGCTCTGTGTCGGCGTATCGTATGGGTACGGCGGAAGAGAAGAACTCGAGGCAGCAGGTGCCGCAAAGGTATGTGATACACCGGAAGAACTGAAACTGCTGGCGGAGGATCCGAAAGAAGAGAAGAAAAGACGCGACCGCATCAAAAAAATGAAGCCGGAGCGTATCCCGTGGCTGACAAGAGGAGAAAGTGGAACAGGAATCTTTGCGCAGAAAGAGAAAAAAGCAGAGAATATAAAAGAAAAAAGGACAGCGAAAACAGAGCCAAAAACGGAGGAAATCGTAATTCCTATCCAGCGGAAGCTATGGCGTCTTTTAAAACCGCTTCTGACGTACGAACTGTTTCTGATCGGAGCAACCGTACTTCTGGCGCTGATCCTGATGACGTTTACGACCGGCGGTTATCTGGAAGAGCGTATGCACGCGACATCCGTTCTTGCATCAGCAATCGGCAGTCTGGCGGCGATCCCGGTTCTCTGGAAACAGTACAAAAAAGATGAAGGCATGTTCCCGAAACCGGAAAAACGGTGGAGTGCGGCAGAGGCAGCCGCCTGTATTCTGCTGGTTATGACCTTCGGCCATCTCCTGAATACTGTAATGAACGTGACCGGCTTTACCAGAATCTTTTCCGGCTATCAGGACATGGCATCAAAGATTTATGAAGGACAGAACCCGCTGCTTCTGATCCTGTCCGTCGGTGTGCTGAGCGCGGCCGCAGAGGAAATTGTTTTCCGCGGCATGATTTACCGCAGGGCAAAAGATTTCTGGGGAACCGGCTGGGGCATCGCAGCATCATGTCTGCTGTTCGGTGCATATCACGGCAATGTGACGCAGTTTGTCTATGCAGCCGTGGTAAGTGTGCTTCTGATCCTTATTTATGAGCGGTGCGGAACACTCCTTGCCCCGGTTCTTGCGCACATGGCAGAAAATATCTGGGGACTTTACCGGAGCCAGTTCGTATCCTGGATGACCCAAAAAGCACCGGCAGGTGCATGGATGTTCGTCTTTTTGGAAGCGGTAATCTGCGCCGGAACATTCTGGTATCTGTTTTTAAAGGATAAACAGGGAAAAACACAAAAATAACAGAAAAAAACCGCAGAATCCGCGAAAAAAATGCTTGTCATGAAAAAAACTCTGTGATACAATCTTACTGTTGCACAATAAGCACCCATGCGGTACCAAGGATGGTGCCTGTTTTTTGAAAAACAGGTTCCAAGGTGAAAAAACATGGGGAAGAATAAAACCATAAGGAGATAAAACAATGAGCGTAATTTCAATGAAACAGTTACTGGAAGCAGGTGTTCATTTCGGACATCAGACAAGAAGATGGAATCCTAAAATGGCTCCGTACATCTACACAGAGCGTAATGGTATCTACATCATCGACCTGCAGAAATCTGTAGGAATGGTAGATGACGCATACAAAGCTGTTGCAGACATCGCAGCAGACGGCGGCACAATCCTTTTCGTAGGAACCAAAAAACAGGCTCAGGACGCTATCGCTGTTGAGGCAGAGCGCTGCGGAATGTACTATGTAAACGAGAGATGGCTCGGCGGTATGCTGACCAACTTCAAAACCATCCAGAGCCGTATTGCAAGACTGAAAGCAATCGAGACCATGGAGCAGGATGGCACCTTCGAAGTTCTTCCGAAAAAAGAAGTCATTGAGTTAAAGAAAGAGCTTGCAAAACTGCAGAAAAACCTTGGCGGTATCAAAGAAATGAAGAGACTGCCGGACGCTATCTTCGTAGTAGATCCGAAAAAAGAGAGAATCTGCGTACAGGAAGCTCATACACTGGGAATTCCGCTGATCGGTATCTGCGATACCAACTGCGATCCGGAAGAGCTTGACTATGTAATTCCGGGTAATGACGACGCTATCCGTGCCGTAAAACTGATCGTTTCCAAAATGGCAGACGCAGTTATCGAGGCAAAACAGGGCGAGGCTGAGGAAGCTGCATACGAAGAAGCAGCAGAGACAGACGCTGAATAATTTACGCGAAGTAATGAACTGGGGGGAACTTGAAATTCAGGTTCCCTTCGGCGAATCTCACAATAGCAGACCGGCATGAAGATGCAGTCTGCTGAATCACGTATACGGAGGAATAAAACAATGGCTATTACAGCAGCAATGGTAAAAGAGTTAAGAGAAGTAAGCGGTGCTGGTATGATGGACTGCAAGAAAGCTCTTACAGCTACCGAAGGTGATATGGACAAAGCAATGGAGTTCCTGAGAGAAAAAGGACTTGCTACTGCTCAGAAAAAAGCTGGCAGAATCGCAGCTGAGGGTATCGTTATGCTGAACGTATCCGAGGATGGAAAGAAAGCTGTCGCTGTAGAAGTAAACGCTGAGACAGACTTCGTTGCAAAGAACGAGAAATTCCGTGGCTATGTAGCACAGGTTGCAGAGCAGGCTATGGATACAACTGCAGCAGACGTAGAAGGATTCCTGGCAGAGCCTTGGAAATTCGATACCAACGAGACCGTTGGCGAAGAGCTGGCTCATCAGATCGCTACCATCGGCGAGAACATGAACATCCGTCGTTTCCAGCAGGTAAAAGAGGAGAACGGTTTCGTTGCTTCTTATACTCATATGGGCGGTAAAATCGGTGTTCTGGTTGACGTTGAGACAGATGTTGTAAACGATGACCTCAAAGAGATGGCTAAAAACGTTGCAATGCAGATTGCAGCTCTTCGTCCGCAGTACACAAACCGCGACGAAGTAAGCGCTGATTACATCGCACATGAGAAAGAAATCCTCATGGCTCAGATTCAGAACGACCCGAAAGAGTCCCAGAAACCGGAAAAAGTTATCCAGGGAATGATCCAGGGCCGTATCAACAAAGAGCTCAAAGAGATCTGCCTGCTTGATCAGGTATACGTAAAAGCAGAAGACGGAAAACAGTCCGTAGCTCAGTACGTAGCACAGGTTGCTAAAGCAAACAACGCAACCGTAGCAGTAAAAGGCTTCGTTCGTTTCGAGACCGGTGAAGGAATCGAGAAGAAAGAAGAGAACTTCGCTGAGGAAGTTGCTAAACAGATGAACGCATAATTCAACTGTGAATTTGTAAAAATAACGCAAAAATATAAAACCCTCATAAATGTGCAGAAAATACACGATTTATGAGGGTTTTTTACTGTCACAGGCAGTATCCATCGGAAATGCAGTAAGTGCCCTGAAGGATACCGTCCCCGGAGATTTCCCGGCAATGAATCTTTCGGAGATTTGTGAATTAATCCAGGAACATAAATCGAATGGTCCGGTAATGGAGATGAAACGTTAAACATAAGAAAAGAGGAACAAATTTGAAAAAACAAGACAAAAGAAACTGGCCGAAAGCAGTGATTCAGATCCTTTCTTTCCTGCTGATCCCGGGCTTGTTTGAGGCGCAGTTTTCTGCGGTTGGGACGATTATTTCCGCAGTTTATCAGGGGACGGTTTTGTGGGAACGGATCAGGTATTCGGTATGGATGGTGCTGGCGACGGTTCCGGCGGTGATTATTGTGGGACGGTTTTTCTGCGGATATTTCTGCAGCTTCGGGGCTGTGCAGGATTTTCTGTGGTTTGCAGGAAATAAGCTGAAAAAGCGGTTTCGAAAAGCAGGTGCGAAAAACCTGCATTCAAATTCAAAGAAGAGTGGAAGAAATGTTCCAACAGGCTGGATCAAATATGGTGTGCTCCTGTTCTGGGCAGTCTTCGTATGGAGCGGTATGATAAAATGGAACATCGCAGGGCCGTGGCAGGTGTTTGGACAGTACAGTTCCATCGGACACCGGCCGGGCGTGAAGCCGATGTTTTCAATTGGCGGTGCGCTGATTCTGGTGATTTTCGTCGGATCCGTCTTAATCCAGCGCTTTTTCTGCCGATATCTCTGTCCCATGGGAGCCATCTACAGCCTGATTTCCAGATGTGCTCTGTTAAAAATTGTAAAACCGCGGAGCAAATGCGGAAGCTGCCGTCTCTGTACTGCAAAATGTACCATGGGAATTGATCTGACAGAAAAAGAGCAGACGGCAGGCGGCGAGTGCATTGGATGCGGGGTATGTGTAAACGGATGTCCGAAGAACAATGCACACTGGAAGTACCGATACAGCGTGTGGATCGGTGTCGGGGTGACCTGCCTTACGATTGCAGCATCGCAGTTCCTGATCCGGAACAAGAGCGGTTCCGTTGGTAAGACAGCAGGTGATGCGGCCATTGATACGGCAGAACAGAATCCGGGCGGCAGATTCCAGGACGGCACTTATTCCGGAAGTGGAGAAGGCTACCGCGGAACCGTGACCGTTTCCGTAAAAGTGGAACAGGGAACGATAACCGGACTGACGATAGAGAACGCCGAGGATGATCAGACATATCTGGACAGAGCAAAGTCAGGAATCTTTTCGGAAATCATGAAAAAACAGAGTGCCGAGGAGATAGATACCGTTTCCGGCGCCACCTACAGCAGTAAAGGGTTGATTGAGGCCACTCAAAATGCGTTAAAAGAAGCCGCCGGAGATGAGAATACTGTACAGGAAAATACAGCATCTGAATCGACGGATACAACGGAAGAAAAACAGGCATTCCTGGACGCCGGCCGTTTCCACGACCTGAAAGACGGCATCTGCACGGGTACCGCCGATGCCTTCCGCGGGGATGTCGAAGTGCAGGTAACGGTAGAAAACCAGAAAGTGACCGACATCTCCATCCTTTCCTACTGCGACACCGAGGAATACTTTTTCCGTGCAGCGCCTTACGTGATAGGGCAGATGAAAGAAGAACAGAGCCTTAACATCGACGCCTTGAGCGGTGCCACCTACAGCAGCAACGGTATCATTCACGCCACCGCCAATGCACTCGAAATCCCGGAAGACGAATATGCACCGCGTCCTGGCCGGGATCTGGCACATAAGCAGAAAGAGCACGGTCATATTGTAAAACATACGATCGAGAGCCAGGAGCAGTATGAAGAAAAAGTAAAAGAATACGAAGACGTACAGAATTAAAAAAATAATCTCAGAATAAGCACTGTAAATACATCCATCTGTATTTGCAGTGCTTTTCTGCTGTAACAGAACCCCGTCTGACTGCATCAAAAATATAAAAAATTTTACAATCATTTGATATAGACCTTATCGGAACAGGATAGCAGTTAAAATACAAATGTGCTACGATCGTGATTGTAGTAAAAAATATTCTGAAAGAAATGGCAGGAACAGCAAAAATACAGCGGTTAGGCTGGAGTCTGGAATGGATGCAGCGCATATCTGAAAAAGGAAACGAAAACCTGGGACAGCTGGGATATACGGATCATTCGCAGAAACACTGTATGCAGGTTGCCCATCATGCAGAGTACGGTACACTTCTTGCAAATGAACTTTTAAAAGAAACGGATATGACGTTGGAAGACAGAGTAACCATCGTTTCTGCAATTGGAAACCACGATGAATCAACGGGAAGTCCGGAGGATGTGATCTCAGCCGCCTTGATCATCGCAGATAAAACAGATGTCAGAAGAAGCCGTGTAAGACAAAAGGAACAATCTGCTTTCGATATTCATGACAGAGTAAATTATGCGGTTACAGATTCCAAGCTGAAAGTGGATGAGAAAAAATCAGAGATCGCATTGAATCTCCAGATTGATGAAAAAATCTGTTCGATGTATGACTATTTTGAGATCTTTCTCGGAAGAATGATGCTGTGCAGAAAATCGGCAGAAATACTGGGAACTACGTTTAAACTGACGGTCAATGGACGAAAAGTTTTGTAAAAAGAACAAAAATGGCTTTACATGGATTTTACAGAAACAAAACAATGGCAGGATAAATTTTCTTATTATATGATAACCATCAGGGCTTTTACAGCAAGTGAAAAGAAAAGCGGAATCTTTGAAAGAACGCGCAGAAGAAGGAGAATTAAAATACATGAAAAAGCAGCAGTTAAAATCAGAACCCTATATGATGAACCGTGAATTATCCTGGCTGAAATTCAATGAGAGAGTCTTAAACGAAGCCGGAAACCCGGCCGTCCCGCTTGCCGAGCGTCTGACGTTTGCTTCGATCTACCAGTCAAACCTGGATGAGTTCTACCGTGTCCGGGTCGGCACATTGATGGATCAGATGGAATCAAAAGAAGTGGTCCGGGAAAATAAAACGAATATGACGAGTGAACAGCAGGTAAAAGCGATTCTGCAGGAGACAAGAGACCTGGATCAGAAAAAAGCGGCGATCTATGAGCAGCTGATGGGAGAATTGGAGCCGAAGGGAATCCGCCTCATCAACTTCAATAAGCTGTCCGCTGAAGAGGGAAAACTGCTGGAAACGTATTTTGATAATGAGATCGCGCCGTATCTGTCTGCCAACATTGTGAGCAAACAGCAGCCGTTCCCGTTCCTGAAAAACAAAGATATCTATGCGGTCGCACTCCTTGAGACGAAGGGCGGAAAGACCCGTGCTGCGATCATCCCATGCAGCAACAACGTATTCCGCCGTCTGATCGACATCCCGACCAGAAAGGGAACCTTTATGCTCTCCGAGGAGCTGATTCTGCACTTCCTTCCGAAGATGTTCAAAAATTATGTTGTAAAAGAAAAATCCCTGATCCGTGTAACGCGGAATGCCGATATCGATACCGAGACGATTTACGATGAGGATCTGGATTATCGTGATGCAATGGAAAACCTGATCAAACAGAGAAAACGTATGAGCCCGGTCCGCATGGAGATGTCCCGTGAGCTGAACAAGAAGCTGACTTCATCGCTCTGTAAGGAAATCAAGGTGGACAAAGACCATGTATTCCTGTCCAGAGTGCCGCTGGATCTGTCATTTGTCTTTACAATTCAGGATATTTTAAGAAGAGAACCAGACCTGTTCTTCGACAGACGAGTGCCGCAAAAATCAGCACAATTTAATGAAGAAGAATCCATTATGGATCAGATTGCCAAGAAAGACAAGCTGCTGTCTTATCCAT
>ERZ825159.2766-NODE-2766-length-13583-cov-4.645402_pt1 | contig 13583 bp, 8 predicted proteins | sample MGYA00519932_ERZ825159 | MGnify/ENA primary metagenome ERZ825159 (study PRJEB31778, sample SAMEA3449191) | human gut metagenome | biome: human gut; feature: human-associated habitat; material: faeces | place: United Kingdom | collected 2010/2012 ...
TTCATGGTTACACTTCGGAGCTGGATTCAACATTGTTTTATGGCAATATTACACCTGTTGCAAAGGACAGAAAGCTGACAGTTACAATTAATACATACGGAGAAGATATTGAAGGTGTGGCATACAAAATCCGTTCTTTAGAGGATAAGTCGCTTATCGAGAATACTGAGGTTAGTGATTATGATAATGCAGGCAGCAGTATAAATGTTACATTTAACATAAAGAATCTTCTTGATACCGGGAAAGAGTATGCGCTTGAGATTGTGCTTAAGACAAAGAAGCATGAGGCAGTATATTATTACACAAGAATTGTTTATGGAGTGGATTATGACCTTCAGAAAAAGCTTGATTTTGTCATGGATTTCAATGCGTGTACATTTGATGACAGCAGACTTAAGGACATAGCCGGATATCTTGAAACTTCAAGTTCAGGCGATAACACTAATTATGGAAAGGTAAATATTAACTGCTCATTAAGCCAGGTCGGCTGGGGAGACCTTGACCCATATGTAGAGAGTGATATTATGCCGGAGGTTATATCAGTTGATGATGATGTGGCAATATTAAGACTTAGTTACAGAGTTGGAGCAGCAAATGATTATTCATCAAGTGATACATATACAGTAAGTGAGTATTATAGAATACGGCAGACTAACAGTGGTTTCTATCTTCTTAATTTCGAGAGGGAGATGAATCAGGTATTTGACGCAAGGAACGACCTGACTTCAACGGCGAAGATTAATCTTGGAATTAATTCTTCAACAGATGTTAATTGTGCATCTGATGAAAAGGGAATATATACCTATTTTGTTAATCAGGGTTCACTGTGGTGTTTTAACAGCAGTTCACAGACATTTACGAGAGTATTTTCGTTCAAGGGTGAGGAGACTGATTCTGTAAGAGAAGGTTATGATGCCCATAACATTAAGATAATGAAAATAGAAGATAACGGAGATGCAACATTTTTAGTATCAGGATATATGAACAGAGGAGAGCATGAAGGACAGGTTGGCGTATCTTTATGCAGATATTCATATTCAGATAATGATGTTACTGAAAGACTGTTCATTCCAATGGCGATTCCTTATAACATTCTCACACAGAATGTTGGTGGCGTTTCTTATGTTTCTAACGACAAATTCTATATACTTATAGATGAGACTCTGTATTCTGTAGACCTTGTAAGTAAAGAGGTCATGACAGAGATAACAGGACTTAAAGAGAATTCATATGCTGTATCAGATGCCGGAGATGCCATAGCATATAGTGTGTCAGGTGATATATGCAACACTGATACGATAAGAGTTCTTAATATGAGTAACGACAGCGCTTATGAGTTAAAGGCAGATGAGGCAGATACATTAAGACCGCTTGGATATATCGATTCGGACTTTATATATGGAATGGCTCATAAGGAAGATATTGTATCAGATGCAGATGGCAGCAGAACATATGCAATGTACAAAGTCGGTATTATGGATGTTGATTATAATATTATTAAACAATATGAACAGCCTGATATATATGTATCTGATACAGAGGTTGAAGGCAAGAGAATTACGCTTACAAGAATAGTGAAGTCAGGAAGTGGTTATGTGTCAACGAGCATAGACCAGCTTATCAATAAGGATGAGAATGTTGTTGAAAATGTTGTAAAGGCTGATACAATAAGCACAGACGCAAGGAAACAGGAATTATATATTGACCTTATAACCAAGGTAAATGATATATCTGTTAGTTACAGAACTTCAGGCGAGATTATATTTAAAGACAATACAAGTCTGGAACTTGAAGATGAATTTACATGGGATGGAAGGTATTATGTATATGGATACGGAACATTCCAGGGAAGCAGGACACAGCTTGAATCAGCAATAACTCTTGCATATGACACATATGGAACAGTTGTGGATTGTGATTCAAAGTCTGTGTGGAAACGGTACAGAAGCACACAGGCATCAATAGACGGGGTTTCGCCGGTTATGGGTGGAAGTTCTCTTGAAAATGCAGTTACAACAGTATGTAATTATCTTGGGGCTGATTATAATGCCGCGGCTTACATGGAACAGGGGTATACAGCAGTGCAGACAATGAACATGATAAGCGGAGTACATGGAATAAGTCTTACAGGAATAACATGTGAGAAGGCATTAAGCTATGTCGGAGAAGGAAGTCTTGTGATAGCAAAGACCGGAGAAGACGAATATATAATCATTACTGCATATAATTCAAGTGAAATAGCATATATTGAATCATCATCCGGTTCAGTAAAGACTATGTCTATGAATGATGCTGGAAAAATGTTTTCTCAGGGCGGCAATATATATGTAACCTATTATAAGTGATGATATGCACAGGGATTGAATATTATGGCGAAGAAGAAATTATCAAAAAAGAAAAGAAGACGCAGATTAATAAGAAGGCTGATACTTCTTACATTATTGCTGGCATTTGTTACAACACTTGCAATATTTTCACCAAAGATAGTAAAGATAATAAAGCTTGCGCAGGAGGCTAAGGAGCTTGTAAATAAAAGTTCCTTAGACACATTTATGGCATCAGGAACAACAGTTATATATGATACTGATGGCAACGAGCTGTGTACCATGCGTGAGTCAAAGGATATGTATTATGTTGATATAGGTCAGATACCGGATACATTACAGAAATCTTTTGTTGTTATGGAAGATAAAGACTTTTATAAACATAAAGGAATTGATTTCAAGGCTATAATAAGGGCTGTGATAGCTAATACAGAGAATGATGAAATTGTTCAGGGTGCAAGTACAATAACGCAGCAGCTTGCAAAGAATATATTCTTAAGTCAGGAAGTTACATGGCAGAGAAAGGTAAAAGAAATATTTGTGGCATGGGATCTGGAAAAGAAATATACAAAGGATCAGATTCTTGAATTCTACTTAAACAACATATATTTCAGTAATGGATATTATGGAGTAGGTGCAGCAGCGAGAGGCTATTTTGACAAAGAGGTAAGTGAGCTGACAGTTGCTGAACAGGTATTTATAGCGGCAATCCCTAACAATCCGACAAGATACAATCCACTGACTAATTATGATAACACAGTTGGGAGAAGAGACCTTATACTTGGAAAGCTGTATGAAAATGATATGATTAATTCCATGAACTATTACACTGCGCTTGATACGCAGGTGGTTCTGGCACAGCAGCCCGAGGTTTCAAAGAACAATTCTGTCGAGACATATGCAAGGCATTGTGCGACAGAGAGCATGATGCAGGCGAATGGCTTTGTGTTTAGAACGAATTTTAACAATGATGATGATTACGAACAATATAAAGAAATATATGAAAACAGCTATACACTGTTTCAGCAGAAACTACTTTCCGGAGGATACAAGGTATACACAAGTATCAACATGGATGTACAGCAGATGCTTCAGGATGCTGTTGACGATAATCTTAAAGGATATACCGCAGAAAAAGACGGAGTGTATGAAATGCAGGCAGCAGCTACCTGTATTGACAATTCAACAGGAAATGTAGTGGCTATTGTCGGTTCAAGAACTCAGGATTTAGATGGATATACTCTTAACAGGGCATATCAGAGCTACAGACAGCCCGGAAGCTCCATCAAGCCTGTGATAGATTATGTTCCGTATCTTGAAAAGGGCAATACACCTGACACCATAGTTCAGGATGAATACATTCAGGATGGTCCGAAGAATGCAGATGGAACATATATGGGAAGCATTACATTAAGAACAGCGGTAAGTCTTTCACGTAACACAGTTGCATGGAATGTACTTAAAGAACTTACACCTAAGGTTGGCAGTTCATATCTTCTCAATCAGGGATTTCATAAAGTATGGATGGATAAAGAATACAATGCGATTGCCATAGGCGGCTTCACATATGGTGTGTCAACAGAGGAGATGGCAGGTGCGTATGCAACAATAGCTAATGAGGGCGAGTACAGAAGAGTTACATGTGTATCCCAGATAAAGGATACAAGAGGAAGAATAGTATATGATTCATCTGGCAGGGGGCAGAAGATATATGATGCTGAATCGTGCAGGATGATGACAGATATGCTTGAAACTGCTGTGAATGAAGGAACAGGACGCGGGGCAGCACCAGATAATGCAATTGTTGCCGGAAAGACTGGAACAACGAACTCTAATTATGATTCATGGTTCTGTGGATACAGTGCTTATTATACAGTGGCTGTATGGCAGGGATATGATTATCCTGCATCAATACCACAGAGTCATACAAAGGATATATTCAGGCAGTTTATGCAGGATTCACATAAGGCTCTGGCAAAGAAGGATTTCCCTAAGTACAGACAGAAGTCAGATAATAAGGAGACAGAAACTGAATCTGTAAGTGAAACACAGACAGAAACGCAGTCAGTCAGTGAGACACAGTCAGTAACACAGACGCAGAAGGGCAGTCAGATCCAGTCGTCAAGTCAGATGGAAACAGGCACGGCAAGGGATAATGATGCAACTGCAGGCACCAGACAGGATAGTACGGCAGGTGGAAGTGAAAGCCGGGCAGATACAGATAAGCCGGCAGAGACTAAAGGGGATATCTCAGGTTATTAATTGCAGATATATCGTAGATGTAAATAAAATAATACTTGCAGAAAAGTGGATTGTATGATAAATTTTAGTGGGGTAAACTTATAGAAATATAAGGACACAAAACTAGAAGTCTAAGGCTAATGCTATGATGGTTCGGTTGCATTTAGGAAATGTTTCTTAAATGCAACCTTTTTTTGTTTTAGCAGAGACTTGAAAATAATTGTTGATAGTGTCAAATGGCACACGAAATTAATGCATAGCAGGGAAAACCTACTAAAGTTGCTAAATATGATGAAGTGGTAGGTTTACTAAGGGGATTGCTTATGAAAAAGATATTGATAATAACATTAATGGTTATATGTATGATTTTCAACATAACAGCATGTGGGGTAAAAAGTAATAATACCAGCAAGTCGCCATTAAGACAAACAAAGGATATGGCAGAAAATGTCTATGATGCTATAAAAAATCATGACAGTGAGAAACTTAAAGAACAGTTCTGTGAAAGATTACAGCCGGGGAAAGAGACGGCAGTAGACAAGATATATGAATATATTGATGGAGAAATAGAAACGCTTGAGACAGATTTTGAAACAGATAATTATGCTGATGCTGGGGGCGGGGGAGAAATTAGAGGAGATAAATTATCGAAAACATTTGTTTTTAGGCTGGTAATTATTACGGATAAAGGAGTTAAATATAAGATTGGGGCAAAAGGCGATATCATCAATACAATAGAGCCGAAAGACCAAGGATTACAGGTGCTTCGTGTATATAAGCAGAATGAAGATGGAACATGGAATTATTCAAAAGGTTACTTGCAGATAGGAAGTGAATTAGATTAAGAATTAAGATAAAAAACCGGAACCCGACAATTAGTCAAGTTCCGGTTTTTAGTATAAATATTACTTGAATTACTTACCGTAATGAAGTTCGTTATATTCTTTAACTCTCTGCTGGATTCTTTCAACAGGGCTTAAGAGGTTGCTGATTGAAGAATCATGGTTAAGTGTATCAATAAGAAGAGCCATGTATTTGCTCATATCAACATTGATGTACCAAGGCTTAGAGAGAAGCTCTGATGGCTGGTATACAAGGTTAGTTGTAAGGATTCTGTCGATAATACCATTCTCATATGCTTCATCAAACTTCTTGAAGCCGTTAGTGAAAAGACCGAATGTAGTTGCACAGAATACTCTGCTTGCACCACGCTTCTTAAGCTCAGAAGCAACATCAATCATACTTTCACCAGAAGAAATCATATCATCAATGATAATGACATCCTTGCCTTCAACATTAGTTCCAAGGAACTCATGTGCAACGATAGGATTACGTCCATTAACAATCTTAGTGTAATCTCTTCTCTTATAGAACATACCCATATCAAGACCAAGAACGTTAGCAAAGTAAACAGCACGTCCCATACCACCTTCATCCGGGCTGATAACCATCATATGCTCGCTGTCGATGTGAAGGTCGTCCACATTAAGAAGGAGATACTTGATAAACTGGTATGTGCATGATACAGATTCAAATCCCTTAAGAGGAATAGCATTGTGTACTCTAGGGTCATGTGCATCGAAAGTAATAATATTCTCAACGCCCATATCTGTAAGTTCCTGAAGCATAAGTGCACAGTCAAGAGATTCTCTTCCTGTTCTCTTGTGCTGTCTTGATTCATAAAGGAAAGGCATGATTACATTAATTCTTCTTGCCTTACCACCTGCAGCAGCAATAACTCTCTTGAGGTCAGCATAGTGATCATCAGGAGACATATGGTTCTTGAAACCGCAAACAGTATATTCAAGGCTGTAGTTGCAGACATCAAGCATAATATATAAGTCATGACCACGGACAGAATCTACAAGAACGCCCTTTCCTTCTCCTGAACCGAATCTAGGAGTCTTAGCGTTAACAATATAACTGTCTCTCTTATATCCTGCAAAATTAAGGGTAGAAGTATTCTCATTCTGACGCTGCTCTCTCCACTTTACAAGGTACTCGTCAACTTTCTTACCCATTTCAGTGCAGCTTGCTAATGGGATAATACCTAAAGTTCCGTAGGGAATAGTTTCTGTGTGTCTTTCATCACGTGGCATAATAAATAATCCTCCATAAAAGTATAATAATTAAACATACATATAAAAATATAAACATTGACGCGAAATAAGTCAATGATATATTTGACATAAATAATCGTTAAGACCTTTTAGTTGGTGATAATTTCTTCATACAGCGGATATCATCTCCAAAGAGTCTTAAAATTGAATAGGCACTTACAAGTCTTGAGAAAATTCTCTGTGAGTACCTTGTCTCAATATCAGGCATCTCAAGGTTAGAAGATATAATAATACTCTTTCTTCTAAGAAGCCTTTCATTAATAGTATTAAACAGATTAGAAAAATTATAATCGGAAGCTTTCTCTGTTCCAAGGTCGTCAATAATAAGCAGGTCACATTCAACAAAAAATGAAGTGTCAAACTTGGAACTTCCAAATTCCTTAAAATCATCGCTCTTGAATGAGTCAAAGAACTCACCAGCAGTAAGGTAAATAATACTGTGGCAGGAGTCCATAAGCGCCCTTGCAATACAGTTAGAAAGAAAAGTCTTTCCAACACCGGTCTGTCCGATAAACAAAAGATTAGAAAATGTATTATCAAAGTTATCAACGAAATCGTGACATACTTTGAGAACTTTCTGCATATTAATATAAGGTGTGAGCCCTGTTGCAGGATCAACATCAGTGTTGTTGTACCAGCTAAGAGAAAATGTATTAAAGTTCTCATCAGCAGTTATATTCTTGAGATTAGAGTCCTTATATATAAGGTCAATAGCCTTCTTATTAAAACATATGCAGCGTTTACCGTTAACATAACCGGAATCCTTGCAGTAAGGACATGTAAATATATCATCAAGATAATCAGCGGGCTTGCCTATTGAGGCCAGGGCAGCCACTTTTCTTTCATTAAGTGACTTAAGGCTGGAAGTTAATTCATCAGTATTCGTGTCCGATGAGTCAGCTTCTATACGCGCTCTGGCAGTTTTCACAGACAGGTCAATAATCTCAGAATCAATATTGGCAATATCAGGGCACAGGGCAGTGACTTCGTTATAACGGTCACTCTGCATACGCCTGTTGGCAGTTTTAATATCATCATACAGTCTCATAATAGAGGCATATTGTGTATTGGTCAAAGGCATGGCTGCCCCTCCTTGTATAATTAATTATTATTGCTTAATAAAGAGTTGTACCAGTCGTCAGATTTCTTAGGACGCTGCTGGTAATTATTAAAACGGTTAGCATTCTGTTTAATGACATTAGATGACTTAGCTGCTTTGGCGGCCTTACCAGCTTCGTACTGTGCATCAGCTTTCCTGATATCCTCAGAACTTCTGATGTTAGAAGTATGCCACTTGGTAAGAATTGAATCAGCGTATTCAAAGCTTGGCTGATGAGTTGCTTTCATTGTTCTGTTACATGCTTCAATAATCATGTCAGTTTCAAAGCAGAATACATCAGTCCACTTGGAGATAAGCTGTTTCTCAACCTGACCCGGTTCTCTGTTGTTAAGACCAAATGCCTTCATGACACCGTAAACAGCCTCATTATGGTTGGATACCTCGTCCTTGGCTGCCTCAACGGTATTAATACCTTCGTCAGCCCATGAGAGAGCAATCTTCTCTATGTATCTTATAGAAGTCTTACCCTTGGATACACAGTATTCAATAAGGTATTCGATAAGGTCAGCAGGAAAATGCAGAGTGTCATAGAAATACACAATAGCATTAACCTCAGGCTGAGAAAGTGTCTTGCCAAGGTATGTCTGTATTACAAAAAGCAGCATAGAAAAATCATCGTTAGAGTTAAGTTCATCCAGCTTTTCAGCAGGAGCAGTTACCTTTGAAGGCTCAACAGTATGTGATGGTGCTTTAATGGCAAAATCCATAGAAACAACATTTGACGATACATCTGAAGCAGCCTCATCAGCGGAAGTTTCATCGGCGAAAGCTGTGGCAGGAACCGTGGTATCAGCAGTGTCGTTATTAAATTCAGGTGTAGCATAACGGCTTCTGTCAGGCTCAGGAGAAGAATTATTCTTCAAATCTTTAACGGTAATGCCGCAAAGCTGGTTGTTATCGTCATAAGAAAGGCACACAAGCCCTGACTTGTCCCAGTATCTTAAAGCACGCATGACATCATTCTCGGTCTGGTTAAAAGTATCAGCAAGAGAAGAAATGCTTAAGCTGCTGTTCTTTCTTGTAAGAAGCCTCAGAAGATAAAGATAGACCTTAACAAAGTCTCCGTTGGCTGATGGTACATATTCGTCTATGAAAATATCAGAAACTGCTGTATAGCCAGAAACAGTCTCTGAATACAAGTTCAGATTATTCATGGTATTAGTCTCCCCAAAAAGTTATGAGCAGATTATACCACTGAAAAAAATAAATGCAAAGCGCGCCCAGTGCGGAAAGGAGAAATGTGGAAAATGTGGATAATGTGGATAAGTAAAAAATAAACGCAGGAAAAACGCATAGAATCTGGATTCTTAAAATTACCAGAATAAAAAATTATCCACAATCATTCTGAACAATTTAGTAACAGAAAATTGTGGATAATGTGGATAACTTTGTTGAAAAAGTTCAGGCTGGTGGAAAATGTACTATTTAAGCAAGTCTTCACCAATCTGATATACGTCACCGGCACCCATAGTTATTAACAAGTCACCGTTGATACAATTTTTTAATAAATATTTTTCAATGTCCTCAAAATTGTCAATGTATACACATTCCTTACCGAGAGATTTAATCTTCTCGCACAGGTCAGCAGAGCTGATTCCAAGCGTATCAGTTTCTCTTGCAGCGTATATCTTAGCGAGAACAACCTTGTCAGCGTGGCTTAATGCATCAGCAAACTCATTAAATAAAAGCTTCGTACGCGAATATGTATGAGGTTGGAAAACTACCCATACATTGTTGTGTGGATAGTGTGCGGCAGAACTTAAAGTAGCACGGATTTCATCAGGGTGATGTGCATAATCATCAATGACAGTAACACCGTTAAATGTACCCTTCTTCTCAAATCTTCTGTTAGTACCCTTAAAGTTAGAAAGACCTGCCTTGATATGCTCCATATCAACAGAAAGCTTTCTTGCAGCGGCAATAGCAGCAAGAGAATTGTAAACATTGTGAAGCCCCGGTACACCAAGAGTAATAGTGTCAGCCTTCTCTCCATTAATAAGAAGAGAATAAGTGCATCTTCCAAGCTCGTCATAAGTGATATCAGAAGCACTGTACATGCTCTTTGCAGGGTCAGAACCAAATGTAATGACTTCGCAGTCAGTATCCTGATAGAAATATTCATAATTATCAATGTCAGTATTGATGATAAGAGTTCCGTCAGATGGAAGCTTTTCAGTAAAAAGCTTGAAAGAGTGACGGATATCATCAATATCCTTGAAGAAATCAAGATGGTCTTCCTTGACATTGAGAATAATGTTCATTGTAGGATTAAATGATAAAAAGCTGTTAGTATATTCACAAGCTTCTGCTACAAAATACTTGTTACCGCCGACTCTTGTATTGCCACCAATGCTGTTAAGTATACCACCTACAGAGATAGTAGGATCCATATTGGCAGCAAGCAGAATCTCAGAAACCATTGAAGTAGTAGTAGTCTTTCCATGAGTACCTGCAATGTTAATAGCATTCTTGTACATAGTCATAATCTGCCCAAGAAGCTCTGCGCGGGTAAGCATTGGAAGCCCAGCTTCCTTAGCTGCCTTGAATTCAGGATTATCCGGGTGAATTGCTGCTGTATATACAACAAGATCTATATCATTAGTTATATTACCGGCACTCTGGGGTACAGATACTAGACATCCGTCACCTGTAAGTTCGTCAGTGAGTGCTGATGAGTGGGAATCAGAGCCTGAAACAGTAAAGCCTTCAGATAAAAGAATCTTGGCAAGTCCGCTCATACTTATACCGCCTATGCCAATGAAGTGAATATGGATAGGGTTGTTGAAATCAATCTTGTACATGATATTTTCCTTCCTTGAATTTAGTGTTTAATATATTGTATGTCTTATCGGCTTATTTTTCAAACCTTTCTTATTATATACTATACGATTTAGAAAATGTGCATAAAAATGTGTATAAAAAACTCGAAATTCTTTTTACTTAATGAGAATAGTATGATATAATCAAAATATCTAAAAGCAGTAAAAATTTAACATCAGAGGTGATAGCATGATTAAAAAAGAAATGATTGCAATGCTGTTAGCTGGTGGCCAGGGAAGCAGATTAGGAGTTCTTACTTCTAAGGTGGCAAAGCCGGCAGTAGCATTTGGTGGAAAGTATAGAATAATTGACTTTCCTCTCAGTAACTGTATTAACTCAGGAATAGATACAGTGGGAGTATTAACACAGTATCAGCCACTTCGTCTTAACACGCATATAGGAATTGGTATTCCTTGGGATCTTGACCGTAATGTAGGAGGCGTATCAGTTCTTCCACCTTATGAGAAGAGTCAGAATAGTGAATGGTATACAGGAACAGCTAATGCCATTTACCAGAATCTTGAGTATATGGAGCAGTATCATCCTGAATATGTACTTATTCTTTCAGGTGACCATATATACAAGATGGATTACAAGATAATGCTCGATTATCACAAGGCTAATAATGCAGATATTACAATTGCTGCAATGCCTGTACCTATAGAAGAAGCAAGCAGATTCGGTGTAGTTGTAACGGATAACGATAATAAGATTACGGAGTTCGAAGAAAAGCCTGAACATCCAAAGAGCAATCTTGCATCAATGGGTATATACATATTCAGCTGGAAGGTTCTTAAGGACGCACTTATCAAGCTTAAGGATCAGCAGGAATGTGACTTTGGAAAACATGTAATTCCATACTGCTTTAATAACAATAAGAGAATATTTGCTTATGAGTACAACGGATACTGGAAAGATGTAGGAACATTAAGCTCATATTGGGAAGCTAATATGGAACTTATAGATATTATTCCTATATTTAATCTTTATGAGGAATTCTGGAAGATATACACTAAGACAGATACAATCCCACCACAGTATATTGCAAAAGATGCTTATATAGAGAAGAGTATCATAGGTGATGGAACTGAAGTATACGGAAGAGTATTTAATTCCGTAATAGGTTCGGGAGTTGTTATTGAAGAAGGCTGTGTAATCCGAGACTCAATTATTATGAATAATTCACACATCGGAAAGAACACAACAATAACCAAGTCAATAATCGCAGAAGATGTAACGATTGGAGAGAATGTTGAACTTGGAGTTGGTGAAGAAGCAGAGAATGTTAAGTTCCCTAAGATATATAATTCTGGACTTGTTACTATCGGTGAGTGGTCTGTTATTCCAGACAATGTTAAGGTTGGAAAGAATACAGCCATATCAGGAGAGACAACATTACAGGATTACCCTAATGGTGAGTTACCAGGCGGAGGCATAATAATTAAGGCAGGTGATAATTAATGAAAGCAATAGGTATTATATTAGCTGGCGGAAATAACAGAATGATGCGTGAACTTTCTAATAAGAGAGCCATTGCAGCCATGCCGATTGCCGGAAGTTATCGCGCCATAGATTTTGCATTGAGCAACATGACTAATTCAAGAATCCAGAAGGTTGCTGTCATTACACAGTATAACGCAAGATCACTTAATGAACATTTAAGTTCATCTAAGTGGTGGGATTTTGGAAGAAAGCAGGGAGGATTATTCGTATTCACTCCTACAATTACAGCAGAGAGCAGTAACTGGTATCGTGGAACAGCAGATTCATTATATCAGAATATGCAGTTCTTAAAACAGAGCCATGAGCCATATGTAGTTATTGCATCAGGCGATGGTGTATATAAGCTCGATTATAATAAAGTGCTTCAGTATCATATTGAGAAGAAGGCTGATATTACAGTAGTTGTTAAGAATTTAGAAGATCGTTCTGAGATAGGACGTTATGGTGTAGTTGCCATGACGGAGGAAGGAAGAATCACAGATATTGATGAGAAGCCATTAGAGACTAACCTCTCTACAGTTTCAACAGGAATATATGTAATAAGAAGAAGACTTCTTATTGAACTTCTTGAAAAGGCCGCTGAAGAAGACAGACATGAGTTTGTAAGAGATATTCTTGTAAGATATAAGAATATCAAGAAGATATATGGCTATAAGCTTGATACATATTGGAGAAATATTGCAACAGTAGATTCCTATTTTAAGACAAACATGGACTTCCTTAAGAAAGACGTAAGAGATTACTTCTTTAAACAGTATCCAGACGTATACTCTAAAGTAGATGACCTTCCGCCAGCAAAATACAATACAGGAGCAGAAGTAAAGAACAGTATTATTTCCTCTGGATGTATTGTTAACGGTAAGGTTGAAAACTCTATTATCTTTAAAGATGTATACATTGGAAACAACTGTACTATCAAGAACTCCATCATTTTGAATGATGTATATATCGGAGATGACTCCTATATTGAGAACTGTATCGTAGAGAGCCGTGATACGATCCGTGCCAATTCTTACCATGTCGGCGAGGACGGCGTCAAGATCGTGATCGAGAAAAACGAGAGATATGTGCTGTAAGGTATTCTTTAGTTTAGCAAAAACAGGTGTGGGGACCGGATATCCGGTTTAAACACGATATAATAAAATGGGGACGAAAAGTGCTTTTATCCGATAGCTGATACCGGATGGAAGCATTTTTTTCACAATTATATCACAATTCTTGCGTAAACTTGAAAAAAATAAAAGATGCAAAAATGACGAAAACAGGGGGAACAGGGAAAAATCTGAAATCAGGAAAGGGGAGTATATCCGTGAACAAAAATGTCATATTATTGATCGAAGATGAAGAAAAATTATCCAGGACACTTGCAGAATATCTGGAGTTGAACGGATACCGTGTACTGCGGGCACTGAACGGACTGGAAGGGCTGTCGATGTTTTATGACCATATGCATGA
>ERZ825159.2768-NODE-2768-length-13579-cov-2.324904_pt1 | contig 13579 bp, 11 predicted proteins | sample MGYA00519932_ERZ825159 | MGnify/ENA primary metagenome ERZ825159 (study PRJEB31778, sample SAMEA3449191) | human gut metagenome | biome: human gut; feature: human-associated habitat; material: faeces | place: United Kingdom | collected 2010/2012 ...
ATCTATTTCAGAACATGGCGAGGAAGTGTCTTTTGATGCCGTAAGCGATATTGAAGAGCTGTATGTTCAGGCATATAACGGATATGCAACATTACATATCAAAATGGCTGATGGAACCGTGATTGAGTTCTCAGAGCTCCAGCTAAAGGTTGTGGATGGCAAACTTTGCTTTAACATCAGCGAGCCGCTTGTTGGAAACGTCACCTGCGTAATCAATCCAAATGCCGATGATGCAGGCATCATGATGAAAGTTTCATTTGATGACAGGGTTGTTGACCTGGATATGGAATACTGTATGGCTAACTGATTTCTTTAAGAGACGTTTTTTAACGTCTCTTTTTTTTATTTTTTTGCATATTAGAAATGCAAAAACATAATCCGGAAAATAAGGAGGAAAAAATGAAAAGGAGAATATTAATGGCGGTTTTATCCGCAAGTATGCTGGCGGCAATGCCGGCAAGTACAGTATCTGCACAGGTATCAGTTGCAGTAAGCCAGGAAGCAATGACCGGACAGTGGTATGGAAATTACAAAGGAATCCCGATTACCATGAGTCTGCAGGAGAATGGAGATTACTCTGTTGAGGTAGGAATCGCTTCACTTGGTGAAGAGTATAACGACGTTGGAACATGGACTGTGAGAGGTGATAAAATCATTCTTGATGGAGACAATATTAAAGATGAGTTTACCTGCACAGAAGACAAAATTGATTGTTATTTAGATGATAATAAAATAACACTTGTAAAAAATGATATTACTGCATGGCAGGGATATGTGCCGCCTGCATCAAATCCTGATGCTACTGAAGCAGATTTTAATGGAGCATGGAAGGCTGTCTATTATACAAATTCTGGATATACTCTTGAAACAGAAATAACAGGGATTGTTTCTTTCTGTAATATTGAGGACGGAATTGGAAACTTTTTTGTACATACATCTGACGGTACAAATGTAATAACTACATCAGAAGATTTAAAATTCAATGCCGGACAGGTGACAGGCTCTTATATTGACGATGGAGAGGTAGTTGAAGAATATACATTGTCTCTTCTTGAAGATGGAAGGCTTTTTGTGAAGATTTTGTACAATGATGGCAATGATGAGTCTGATATGTATATGGAGAAGACAACATCAGAAGACATGGAAGAGACGATGGAAGAAGTTGCGAATGAAAGCAATGATACGTCTGCTGATGATGATACGACAGAAGCCGAAACAACAGAACTGTCTGGCACATGGCAGGGAACAATGAATGACGGCTCTGACGGCACACTTGTAACACTGGCTTTAAACAGTGATGGCGAATACACGTTATCACTGGATGCGATTCAGGAAGCCGGAAAGTGGAGCGAAAGTGATAATGTAGTAACACTGGAAAGCGGATTCTTAAAACGTGAATTTGTATTTGACGGAACTACACTTACAAATAAAGATGATAAAATCACTCTTACAAAAACTGATGAATGATAAAAAAAATTCAAGAGACCTGCATTTTTCAGGTCTCTTTTTTCAAATTTTCAGCATATTGGAAATATAAAAAACAGGAGGTAAAACATAATTGAAAAGAAAAATCATTGTGGCAATCCTGGCTGTTGCCATGATTGCCGGAACGCTTGCAGCACCGCTTGCACAGGTTTTTGCGTCCGGCACAGAAAAAAATATGACAGGGACATGGTACGGCTCTTCAATGGGGATACCGATTACTATGGATGTAATGGAAAATGGCACATATAAAGTAAGCGTTGACGATGGAAACGAAGAAGAAGGTGTCTGGACCGTAGAAAATGACGAATTCGTCATGGATAAGGATACTGATTATGAAATGAGCCTGCAGTTTGACGGCGATTCCATCTTTTTAGACGACGAAGACGGAATTGATTTTGAATTTGAACGCGAGCCGGCTGAAAAAGAAACAGAAGAAGTAAAAAAAGATGTAAAAGAATCTGCTTTCGTCGGGGTGTGGAAGGCTGATAATGTGGACTTTGAAGGAGTCTCAAGTACACCGGATATGCTTGGTGTGTCAAATGTATTTGCAGAAATCAAAAAAGGCAAAACCGATTTTTATATCACCGGCAATAATTTCTCCACACAAATCAACCTGGTTGACATGAAAACAACGTTTGAAGACGGCATCTTATGTGTTGATATTGAAGAAGACGATGCTTCAGAAGAAGCAGAAGTAATAAAAACAAGTACAAAAATAGAAAATAAATGTGAGTTTTATTTTACTGATTCCGGAGTACTGAAAATGCGTCTGTGTATTGACGGAAGTGTGATGGAATTTGATATGGAAAAAAGTAACCAAAAAGAACTTGCAAAAGCAAAAAGCGGTACCGGTACGGTAGAGGTTAAGTCTGACGAAAAGGAAACCAAAACAGGAAAGACAACTACCGAGACTGTGGAAGAATATATCGGGGAAAACAAAAGAGATATAACAACAGAGTCTTAAGTTGTACGACTGGCGCTTTGCGCCAGTCTTTTTTTTCGCTCCGAAAGATTCTGCATTTTATATACAGAAAATATATTCGCAAAAAATCGCCGGCCGCAATAATTTCCGGCATTGGATATACAGAAACAAAAAAATCGATAAAAAGGAGCGAAAAAAAATACATGAATCAGAATAGAAAAGTATATAAAACAGAGAGAGAAGGACAGATTGAATTTTTTGATAACTATGGTATCCTGTGGGAGGAAAATGATGGCGTGCTGGTGGAAAACTGCGACGGAGTGTATAACGGGGTGCTGTTTGAGTTTAAACTTAACATTAACGATTTAAACAAGACGCTGTTTCAGGCGGTCAAGTATCTGTCTCAGATGAGACTGAAGGGTGAGAGTGTGCCGGCGGCTATTATCTTGGTTGACCTGAATGCAAGAAAGGCTTATGTGTATCATTCAGAAGATTACAGGGATGATATCCAGAAAGTGTATGTTGGACCGGCTTCAAAAAATAATGCGGGGTTCTCGGCGAAACCTCCGGTTGATGCATATGATTACAACGACGATTACGAATCTGGACTTCTAAGAACAAAACTGAAAAAAAAAATATATGGCCATTGATATTGATGAGAACTGCATCCTTGGCTGGGCTGAAAGATTTTACAGTGAAGTGCCTAAGGCAAATAAGGGAGATTTCCTTGGCGATGAAAAAGGTACTGCAATTAAGATTGTTGGTGAAATACGTGAGCCAAAGCATTTTGCCGGTCTTATCAAACCTTATACAGGAAAAACCAATAAGGCATTTAACCTGCAGATGGACTGCTTAAATGACAGGCTTTCCAAAAAAGACCTCGGGGCGTTCTATACTCATCCGGCATATGCGAAGCTTGCAGCCAGGGAGCTGGTTCTGCCGGCAGCCAATGCTGCGATTAAGGCAGGTAAAAAAGATTATGTCATCCTGGACAGATGCGCCGGAACCGGAAATCTGGAGTCTGCACTGATTGGACTGAAAGACGATAATGGAGATGAACTTATTTCTCACTGCATTGTCTCAACTTATGAGTATTGGGAATACAAAGTCCTTAACGAAAATATCGGGGATAAAGTAAGACATATTATCCCGTCTTCTGAAGCAATGTTGAATATTTTGGCGGCAAGGTGCTTAATGCCGATGCGATGAGCGAAGAGTACATTAACAACAAGACAATTAAGCAGTATCTGGATGATGAAGACTGTGCAGTGATTTTGTTTGAGAACCCACCGTATAGAGATGAAGTAAGTGATAACTCTGAAAATAGAGGGGCAAAAGTCAATCAGTCGTTTGTTTTCAAAGAATTGTTTGACGAACTGAAAAACCTTCGAAACAGCTCTATCGCAACAGCACGTGACCTGTCTAATCAATTTATTTATTCAGGCGCGAAACATTACCTGAGGCAGGATACTGATAGCTATATTGTATTTTCTCCAATCAAATACTGGAAAACTATTGGGCTGATTGATTTAAGATTTGAATCTGGATTCTTATTCAACAGAAAAGAATTCCATGCCACAGAAAGTGCTATTTCATGCATATTGTGGAGTAATAAACCAGGAAACAGCGAATCTGTCACTCTGCATAAGTATAGTATTTCAGATAATGAAGTTAAAGACAATGGCTCATGTACTCATATTAAAGCTTATGATTCTTTTTCCGAAAAGTATTTTGACTGTGATATCCGGGAAGATGATGATGAATGTGGAGTCTTCTGTGAGGCAGATGGTACTGAAACTTCTGGTAGAAAATGTACTGGAAAATCTTACTACAACAAAGAAATAATCGCTTATATGAGAACTACAGCCATGGCTATCAATGCACAACAGCGATACCTTACAAGACAGAAAATCTTTAATGCTGCTGGATTCTATCTCCGCCGCAATACATATATGGTAAAATTGCCGATGTTTGTCGCAAAATTGCTTCCGCAGGATTCCTGGGATGAGAAAGACGTATATTTCACCACCTCAGACGGCGGCGATGCATATACAAAAGACAATGATTTCTTACAGTCTTGCATGCTTTATACCGTGCTTTCCAATCAGAACAAATGCTTAAGTTTTCTTGGCTCTGACGGCCGCATGTATCAAAATGAGTTATGTCTTGACAACAGCAGATATGAAAAAGCAAAAGAAGAAGTAACTCAGGACGGAAAAGAATCTAACTCTGAAGATGAAATGCTGAAACTGCTCCCTGTTGCTTATCATGACATAATGGCATATGGCGAACTTGACGATGACGAAAAAGAGCTGCTTGAACTCTGGAAAAAGATTCTCGGGGAAGCAAAACAGACTGAAAAATATAATCCGGAGCTGAATTATGGCGTGTATCAGATTACAAAAGAACTGAATACATTCACAGAAGAAAAGAAAGGAAAAGATAAGAAGAAAGTGTATGATTACCCGCAGCTGAACGGGGATTTAAACACACTGAGAACGAAACTGAAAGAGTATTATGTTTCTCATATTAAAGAAAAGATGTTTAAGTATCAGTTGATTAAATGATGTTAGATGAAAAATTAAACGAAGACGGAGTAAGAACCTGGCTGCGAATTTCGCAGCCAGGTTTTGTATTGCGGTAAATTTGGCATATTATTTTTGATTTTTTAAGATAAGAAAGGAGAAAATGAACATGAACAAAGAGGAAAAACTGGCAAAGGCTATCGCTTTTGCAGCAGAAAAGCATGCAAACCAAAAGCGTAAAGATGGAACACCTTATATCTTCCACCCGCTGGCAGTTGCTGAACTGTTAAAAAGATATGATTACGATATCGATTACCAAGTAGCCGGAGTCCTTCACGATGTGTTAGAAGACACTGATGCAACTGACGAGGAAGTGAAAGCATTTGGCGAGGATATCTATGAAGCAGTAAAGCTTGTTACCAGACCAAAGGGTGCAGATGAAGCTGAATATGTCAAAAATATTCTCGGAAACCGCATGGCTGCAGTAGTAAAAAATGCAGATAAGGTTCACAATATGTGTGACATCATAACCACAAACAACAGGAACGCAATTTTAAACTATGCAAAAAAAGTTGAAAAATATTTTCCGTGCCCCTTGGAAAGCAAAAAAGCCGCCCTTCCGAGAACGGAAAAGCGGCTTTGCGTTTGAATGATTTACTTGTTCATATTTATATAGTATACTGTGGTCAGGCTTATGGAAGGAGGGCAAGATCTATGACGAACGGCAGCAACAGAAGCAAGGAAATAAAAAGCAGGCTCGGTCTGTCCTCCCGGACGTTTGCCTTCATAACGAAATGCGGTCAGTTCAGGCGAAAACGGGGATAGTACAGGGCTATCTTGATTTCTCACAGGGCTGTTCGGTGAGCAGTCCTGCTTTTACTTTATATATGGGAGATGATACACGATGATTTATTTTACGGCAGACACGCATTTCGGTCACTGCAATGTTATCCGGTTCTGCGACCGTCCCTTTGCTTCCGCCGAGGAAATGGACGAGGCGATGATTCAAAACTGGAACGAGAGAGTGACCGGCAATGATACGGTATATATTCTTGGGGATAAGTTTTTGGAAACCTCGGACGGAAAGCGCTCTTTAACGCTATGCCATTACCCGATGCTTTCGTGAAAGCACGCGAAGCGGTCATATATGATCCACGGGCATATTCATAATGATACGAGGGCAGACTTCTGGCCGCTGATTGCCGCACGGGAGAATGTTTTGAATGCCGGTGTGGATACAAACAGCTTTAAGCCTGTAACTTTTGATGAGCTGCTGGAAAACAACCGCCGTTTCAAGGAAAACTCTTTGATGGAAAGCTATACCTGAAATGAAAAGAGCCGCTTACTCCGATTGGGAATAAGCGGCTCGAACTCTATTCAGATGTATACGACCTTCAGCTTTTTTCGCTTTACGCCGGTCAGCTTCACCAGCACATCGTCAACGGCATCCGTGTATTTGCCTTGACGGATAAGCGCGTTTTTCAGGTCTATGAGGGATTTGATAACCTCCGACCGTTCCTGCTCGGTCAGATAGATGTGATACTTCTGTTCTTTCATTGTCCGGCACCTCCTGACGCTTCCATTATACTCCGGCAGTTGCAAAAAACGCAAAGATGCGATTATACTATATATATATATTGATAGCAACAAGGCTCCAACCTTGCCGGTTGAAGCCCTGTTGCTGCCTTTGCGAATGCCACTTTTCTGTTCGTTTGAAATTATCGCCTTAGTGGGCTGCGGCATCACGCGGTTCGCCTTTTTTTGAATCGGATAACACTGTGGTTACAGGTCGCAGTTGCCGACGGTTCTGGGGAAGGGAAGCACGTCCCGGATGTTGCCCATGCCGGTGAGGTACATGACGCAGCGCTCAAAGCCCAGACCGTAGCCCGCGTGACGGGCGGAGCCGTACTTGCGCAGGTCGAGATAGAAGGCATAGTCCTCAGGCTTCATGCCAAGCTCTTCGATGCGGTTCTTCAGGATGTCGAAGTTGTCCTCACGCTGGCTGCCGCCGATGATCTCGCCGATGCCGGGAACCAGACAGTCCATAGCGGCCACGGTCTTGCCGTCGGGGTTCAGCTTCATGTAGAACGCCTTGATCTCCTTGGGGTAATCCGTGACGAAGACGGGCTTCTTGAACACCTTTTCCGTTAGGAAGCGCTCGTGTTCGGTCTGCAGGTCGCTGCCCCAGTGGACGGGGTACTCAAACTCGTCGTTGTGCTTTTCCAGCAGGGCGACGGCGTCGGTGTAGGTGATGCGGCCAAATTCGTTGTGCAGGACGTTGTGAAGACGGTCAAGCAGTCCCTTGTCGATGAACTCGTTGAAGAAGTTCATTTCCTCGGGGGCGTGCTCCAGAACGTAAGAGATGATATACTTGATCATGTCCTCGGCCAGCTCCATATCATCCTCCAGATCGGCGAAAGCGATCTCCGGCTCGATCATCCAGAATTCGGCGGCATGGCGGGTGGTGTTGGAGTTCTCCGCCCGGAAGGTGGGACCGAAGGTGTAGATGTTGCGGAAAGCCATGGCAAAAGTTTCGCCGTTAAGCTGGCCGGAAACGGTCAGGTTGGTGGGCTTGCCGAAGAAGTCCTGCGTATAATCGACCTTGCCGTCCTCGGTCTTGGGGACGTTGTTCAGGTCAAGGGTGGTGACCTGGAACATTTCGCCCGCGCCCTCGCAGTCGGAGCCGGTGATCAGGGGCGTGTGGACATACACAAAGTCCCGATCCTGGAAGAACTGGTGGATGGCCATGGCGGCGAGGCTGCGGACGCGGAACACCGCCTGAAAGGTGTTGGTGCGGGGACGCAGATGGTTGATGGTGCGCAGGAACTCCATGGAGTGGCGCTTGGGCTGCAGGGGGTAGTCGCCGGTGGAGGGGCCTTCCACGGTAATGCTCTCGGCCTGAATCTCAAAGGGCTGCTTGGAGTCCGGGGTGAGAACCAGCGTGCCGCGAATGATCAGAGCGGCGCCGATGTTGATTTTGGAAATTTCCTGGAAATTTTCCAGAGTGTCGTTATACACCACCTGCACGGGGGTGAAATAAGTACCGTCGTTCAGGACGATAAAGCCAAACTGCTTGCTGCCCCGGCGGTTTCGCACCCAGCCGCCGACGTTCACTTCGACGCCGGCATATTTTTCGGTGTTTTTGAACAGGTCACGGACGGTAATCAAATCCATAATGGGTGTCCTCTCTCCTTACTGATTTCTTCAAAGCTCCCCTAAGTATACGTCAATTAGGAAGATTTTACAAGAGGAAAATAAATTTTTTGTGAAAAATATCGATATAAAGGATTCTTAAGTGTACATTTGCGGCATTTTGTGATACAATACCATGAGTTTCGATAAAGGAGCGGATGATTCGTGGGCATGACCTCGGGCAAACAAAAAACACGGCGGCGTATACATTTTCTTTTCCTGCCGCTGTCCTTCTTTCTGGTGGAAGTGTTTGCCTTTCTCTTTTTATCCCTGAATACCGAGGAATTCCGGCCGGCGCAGCTCTGGCCGCTGGCCTTCGGTGCTTTGTGGGCGGCAATCTTAAGCGGCTTCGTCAGGCTGCTTCCGGCCAAGGCGGGCAGAGTGGCATACGGCATTTTGTATTTCGCCGCCGCGATTTATGCCGCCGTGGAGACAGGATATTTTTACCTGTTTTCCGAGATGATGTGGCTGTCGGATTTTCGCTATGCGTCTGAGGGGTCGGACTATTTTTCCGTCCTGCTGAGCTACCCCATGGGCTGGTGGCTGGGACTGGCGGCGCTGGCGGTGCAGGGTATCGTGATTCTGGTGAAATTCCCAAGGTGGAAGCAGAAATGGTCAACCGGAATCGCGGCTGCGGCGGTGGTCATCGCCGCGTCGGTAGGAGCGGTCTGCCTGCCGCAGGCGGTGTTTGTGCAGGACGGCAACATCCGGTACGCTTCCTCCGACTACGGCAGAGTCCAGTCCGCTGAGGCGGCCTACGACAATATGTTCAATGCCCACCGGCTGTATCAGGTCTGCGGTCTGTACCAGACGCTGGAAAAGGACATCTACAAAAACGGCATCTACCCCCTGACGCCAAGCTACGCCGCGGCGCAGAAGGCAGGGAAAGCGGAGATCAACGCCTATTTTGCGGGTCGGACTGTGGGCGGCGACAACGAAATGACCGGCCTGCTGGAAGGGAAAAACGTGGTTCTGGTGCTCATGGAGTCCATGGACGACTGGATGATCGGGGAGTACACCCCCACGCTGGAACGGCTCATGTCCGAGGGTATTTCTTTCACCCACTTCTACACGCCGGGCTACGGCGGCATCCGCACCTTCAATTCGGAGTTCTGCGTGAATACCGGCTCGTTCCTGAGCAGTCAGGGCGGCTATGCTTTCGACTACATCACGAACACCTACCGCCAGTCCCTCGCCAGCCTGCTGACGCAGGAGGGGTATTCTGCCAAGACCTTCCACTATAACGATCCCAGCTTCTACAGCCGGGGAGTGTTCTCTCCTGCCATGGGGTATTCCGAGTACGTCTGCTACGGGGACTACATCGGTGCGGACGAGGAAGACCTTCTGTATGACGATCAGCTGCTGTTTGACAATCCCGGCCTGAACGCCGAATTCTTCCGGGAGGGACAGCCGACCCTGAACTTCATCATCACCCGTTCTGCCCATCTGAGCTACAAGTACAATGAAGTCCTGAGCTATTGGGCGCTGAAAAAGTACCCGGAGTTCCGGGGGCTTACAGGCAACGAGGAGACGGACTGCGCCTATCTCAAGGCCAAGCTGGTGGACGATCTGTTTGCCCGACTGCTTCAGGAGCTGGAGGACAAGGGGCAGCTGGAAAACACCGTCATCATCGGCGTCACCGACCACTACACCTACGGCTATAAGGACGAAGAATCCCTGTACGCCCTTTCCGGGGTGGACGACGCGCTGCTGCTGGAAAGGACGCCCTGCTTCATCTGGAGCGCGGATTTGCAGCCCATGAAGGTGGACAAGACGCTGAACACCTCTGACCTCCTGCCCACGATGCTGAATCTTCTGGGCGTGGACAGCCCCTACGATTACATAGGCCGGGACGCCTTTGACCCCACCTATGAGGGCTGCGCCCTGTTTTCCGACGGCAGCTGGATATCCGGGGACATTGCCTATGACGCGGGGACGGAGCGCGTCCTCAGCATCACCGGCGGCGAAGCGGAGATAAGCAGCGAAACTCTTGACGCGATGGCCGAAAAGGTACAGCAGTTCGTGCGGATCAACAATCTGATTCTGGATACGGACTACTATAAGGACAACACAGCGGCAAACTAAAAACAGGCTCCCTTCCGACAGGTGAAAGACCGTCGGAAGGGAGCTTTTTCTTATCCCAGATATTTTTCCAGACACACAAGCTGCACATTGGGAATGCCGTTGAAGATGCACTGTACGATGCCGACTTCCTCGTATCCCAGCGTGTGATACAGCTTTCGCGCCCGCTTATTTTTCACGTTGGTGTCCATGCGCAGAGCGGGGCAGCCATGCTGTTTTGCGTAATCCTCATAGTATGCGACGAAAGCGCGGCCATATCCCTTTCCGCCTTTCAGTGGGTCAACCACAAGGCAGTGCAGTACCATGACCTCGCGGTCTTCCGCGGCGTGCTTCCATGCCGCGTCCTTGTATTCGTACACCTGGGTCTGATTGATGACGGCGGCGGCGACCACCTTTCCGCCGTCTGCCATGACGAACAGATCGCCCCGTTCCAGAGCGGCCTCCGCCGTTTTCCGGGTGGGATAGACGCCGCGAATCCAGCCGATGGTGGAAAGCCCCTGTTCCTCGCTGTCATGGATGCGGTCGTAAATTTTCTCAATGCCGTCGATGTCACTTTTTTGCGCTTTTTGCACGATCACGGTTGCTTCCTCCTGTTTGCCTGACAGATTTTTGGGCGGTCTGCCGTGAAACGGCTTTCATAAAATGATGAAATCATTTTATGAGGAAACAATATTATAGCATAGTCCGGCGGTTTATTCAACGGCATAGACAGCGAAAATTATCCGCCGGGAAAATGCTTGACAGGAAGGATGTTATCTGCTACCATTGGTGTATGCACCTAATAGCCTTCGAAAATTCGCAATGGGGTACCCCATTGCATCGGGAGATATCCCGATGCAATCCCCCGGCTGTCTGCCCGACGGGTACGGGTCAGGACGAGGAAGGAGAACGTACATCCAATGAAAATGAGAAGACTGATTTCCGCGATCATCGCGCTGCTGCTGGTCGTGAACCTGTCTGTGACCGCGTTTGCGGCGGAATGGTATCTGGAGGACGGCGACATTACCGTCAGCGCCGGAGACAGCGGCCAGACGGTGTCCCAGGGAAGCAGCACAGACGTTGCGGATAATGCTCCTGTCATCAAGCAGCGCGACAGCTCTAAGACAACGGACAGCACCATCACCATATCCACCTCTGACAATGCAACGGCAAATGTCACCATTCAGGATATCAACATCAGCAGCACAGGCGACGCCATCGACGTGGGCAGCTCCAGCGCGAACATCACACTGGAGGGAGACAACAAGATTTTCTCCGAAAGCGGCTCTGCCCTGCATGTCTCCGACGGCGATGTGACCATCACCGGCAGCGGCTCTCTGAAGGCCGAGATTCAGGATGAGCCTTTTGGCTATAACCATAATGCCAAAATTGGCAGCCATGAGAAGGAGGACATGTCCGGCAGCATCCATATTACAGGAGATGCAACCGTAAAAACAGATGGTAATATAGCACCGGACTGCGGCGGAGACGGAGCAGGCATTGGCTCCGGCGAAGATGGGGAAATGTCCGGAAACATTGTCATTGACGGAAATGCGCAGGTTGAAGTATCCAGCAATGACCAGGGTGCGGGCATTGGCTCCGGCTATGATGGGAACCTAAGCGGTAACATTATGATTGGCGGGAATGCGCAGGTTTCGGCAACCGGTGCTGACAACAGCGCGGGCATCGGCACCGGAGATGACGGCAAATTCAGAGGCAGTATCACCATTGATGGAAACGCAAAGGTTACTGCCAAGGCAGGCGGAGATCACAATGGTTCTGACGGCTCCGGTATCGGTACTGGAAACGAGGGGAAATTTACCGGGACAGTTACCATAGGCGGAAATGCTGCTGTGGTTGCTTCAGGCTCGGATGAAGGCTGCGGAATTGGCTCTTCAGATGGTGAGAATATGAACGGCATCATCATCATTCGGGATCATGCAAAGGTCACTGCCTACGCCGGAAATCAGGGCGCAGCCATCGGTTCAGAGGATGAATGGGATATGACAGGAAAGATTATCATTGTCGGCAACGCCATTGTGAACACCGGAATGGTAGATGCTGCAGGAAATGTTCTTTCGAACCGTATCGGTTATATTGGTGATGGGCAAGACTCCAACCATGATAGCAGTAAGGGACATTATATCCTTGGACCGGACGTAACGATCAACAACCTGAGCGGCAGTGACACAGAAGCGCTGAAGAAGTACGTCAATATGCACCTGGACAGCGAAGGAAACCCGACAAACCTGACGGAACTGGATATCAGGATGGAAAATGGAATTTTTAAGGCAGAAGCAACCGGCGCGGGCAGCGTAGAAAAGATTCTCTACAATGGCAGCGAAACAGTACCTACTGTTCCCGGAAGCTATCCGGTAACCTGCATAATCAAGATTGACGGAAGCGAAATGGAACTTCCGATCGGAACGCTGGTAGTACCGGAGCCGACATCTCCCGGTGAAACCGCAGCACCTGTGGAATACAGAATGCAGACATCTGCATCAGAGCCGGTACAGGGAAATGGAAAAAGCACAGAATACAAGGCCCCTGTACAAGGACATTTTTATCAGGTAGTAGGTCAGGACGGAAAAGACATGATTTTCTGTACTGCGCAGAAGAAAGACGTGCTGGCAATTGCAACGGATTCTGATTTTGCCATGCTGACGGGAAAAATGGAAGACATCGAAGCGCTCAGAAAACAGGGCGTGAGAAGGATTATCTTCGCTACAAAGAGAGCAACCTCCACCTTCCTTCTTTCGGAGCTTCTTGAAAAGAGAGCATACGGAGAAATCTGGAGCCTCATCCACGATGGAGAGAACGTTGCGTTTACTGCAGTCGAAAAGAAGATGGATATAAGCAGCATCCTTACCCGGCTGTAAGCGAAGTTTAAAATCAATGCAACAGAACAATAGAAGGTGAAAGAGGGAGGAAACCCAATGAAGAGAAAAAAGCTGACAGCAAGTATGATCGCCCTGGTCATGAGCGTAAGCCTGCCCATGACAACCTATGCCGCCAACTGGTATCTGGAAGATGGCAGCGTTACGGTAAACGCAGACAATTCCGGACAGACGGTAACGCAGGGCAGCACCTCAACACCGGATGAGGCGCCTGTGATTACACAGCGGGAGAGCTCTGTAGAGACAGGAAACACAATTGCGATATCCACGTCTGATAATGCAGCTGCAAATGTGACCATTAAGGATATCAATATTAAAAGCAGCAATGATGCGATTGATGTGAAGGGAAGTTCCAGTGCCAACATTACACTGGAGGGAGACAACAAGATCTTCTCTGAAACCGGCTCTGCACTGCATATTTCGGATGGCAATGTCACCATAAACGGAAGCGGTTCTCTGAAGGCCGAGATTCAGGATGAGCCTTCTGGCTATAACCA
>ERZ825159.2773-NODE-2773-length-13571-cov-4.613643_pt1 | contig 13571 bp, 10 predicted proteins | sample MGYA00519932_ERZ825159 | MGnify/ENA primary metagenome ERZ825159 (study PRJEB31778, sample SAMEA3449191) | human gut metagenome | biome: human gut; feature: human-associated habitat; material: faeces | place: United Kingdom | collected 2010/2012 ...
GCATGACAGCCAGCACCTCGCCGGTCAGCTCGGGGTCGAGGGCGCTGGTCGGCTCGTCAAAATAGATGATCTCGGGGTCGGAAGCGAGGGCACGGGCGATGGCCACACGCTGCTGCTGACCGCCCGAGAGCTGGCGGGGGTAGTAGTCGGCCCGGTCGGCGAGGCCGACCTTTTCCAGCATCTTCATGCCGATGGCGTTGGCCTCGTTTTTGGGCATTTTCCGGGCAACGATGAGGCCCTCGGTGACGTTCTGGAGGGCCGTCTTGTTGCGGAAGAGATTATAGTTCTGGAAAACGAAGGCCGTCTTCCGACGAAGCCGTGCGATGGAGGCCCGGTCGGCGCGGGCAAGGTCGAAGGCCTCACCGTCGAAGGTGAGGGTGCCTGCGTCGGCGGTCTCGAGGAAGTTGAGACAGCGCAGCAGGGTGGTCTTGCCGGAGCCGGAGGGGCCGAGGATGGCGACGACATCGCCCTTTTCCACCGTCAGATCGACGCCGCGCAGCACATCAAGGCTGCTGACCGGCTTCGGGGCACGGCCAAAGATGCCGGGACGGACGCCGGGCTTTGCATATGTATGGAAGGATTTGCGGACGCCGCGGATCTCTAACATTGCCATAACAGCCATACTCCTTTCTTACTGGAAGCCGTGGGCGTTGAGCTGGCGCTCCAGCAGCCCCTGCAGCTTGGTGATGACGGTACAGAACAGCAGATACACCACCGCCACCTCGCAGTAGATGGGCAGGAAGATGTAGGTGCGGGCGGCGACGCGCTGGCCGGCCATGAACAGCTCCGCCACGGTGATGTTGGAGGCCAGAGAGGTGTCCTTGATCATGCCGATGAGGGAGTTGGAGAGGGCGGGCACGGCGGTGCGCAGGGCCTGCGGCAGCACGATGCGGCGCATGATCTGCCACCAGCTCATGCCCACGCAGCAGCCGGCCTCCAGCTGGCCCTGCGGCACGCTTTCCAGCGCACCGCGCATGGTCTCGGCACAGTAAGCGCCCTCGTTGAAGGCGAAGGCGATGACCGCCGCCGGAAAGGCGTCCAGCATGATGCCCACGCTGGGCAGGCCATAGAAGATGATGAAGAGCTGCACCAGAAGTGGTGTGCCCCGGATGACCCAGATGTAGAACCGGGCCAGCTGACTCAGCACCGGCACCCGGGCGTACTGTACCAGAGCCACGGCTACGGCCAGCACCATCGCCAGAGTGAACGAGACGAGGGTGAGGGGGATGGTCATGGTGAGGCCCGCCGACAGGATGCGGGGCAGGGCCTCCCAGAGCACGCTGACGGTGCGGTTGGATAACAAAGATTCCAGCATGGATGATGTCCTTCTTCAAAATGAAAAATAGAGCAGTTTGACTTTTTATCGCACTTTTTGAAAAATGCGATAAACCGATGGAACAGCAGGAAAGCTCATGATACACCTTAAACCATACTTTCAGTCAAGGGCCTGAGCAGAAAATCCTACAAATCCTACCAGAATACTATAGCATGATTCCCGGGGGAACGCAAATGGTTTCGAAAAATTGCATGGTATGGATGAAATGAATGAAAAAGATGCATGAACTTTGTGCACAACGGCGGAACAGTTGACGCGGCAGGGGCTTTCGGGTACAATAGAATCGAATAGACCTGTGCGGTGGCACGGGCAGAACAGGCCGCACGCCCCGGCAGACGGGAGCGCGGCGGATACGGAGGACAAACGTGATGAAACGTATTGGTATTCTGGGCGCTGGAACTTGGGGCATGGCCCTTGCACGGATGCTGACGGTGAGCGGGAACGATGTGCTGGTCTGGTCGGCCATCGAGAAGGAGATCGATGACCTTTCGACGACCCGCGTCCACCCCAACCTGCCGCAGATGAAGATCCCGGAGGAGCTGCGGTTCACCAAGAGCATCGAGGAGGTCTGCAAGGACAAGGACATCCTGCTGTTCGCGGTGCCGTCGGTCTTCGTCCGCTCCACGGCAGCAAAGGCCCGGCCCTATGTGGCCGACGGCCAGATCATCGTGGACGTGGCCAAAGGCATCGAGCCGGACACGCTGTACACCATGACGGAGATCCTTGCCGATGAGCTGGGCCGGGAGGGCGGCCCGAAGAACATCCGCCTTGTGGCCCTGTCCGGCCCCACCCACGCAGAGGAGGTGGCCATCGACCTGCCCACCACCATCGTGTCGGCCAGCAAGGACGCCGAGGCTGCGGCCTTCGTGCAGGAGGTCTTTACCAACAACGTCATGCGCGTCTACACCAATGACGACATCAAGGGCGTGGAGCTGAGCGGTGCCATGAAGAACGTCATCGCGCTGGGCGTCGGCATCTCCACCGGCCTCGGCTACGGCGACAACGCCCGCGCCGCCCTCATCACCCGGGGCATCGCCGAGATCGCCCGTCTGGGCGTGGCGATGGGCTGCAACATCCACACCTTTGCGGGTCTGGCCGGCATCGGCGACCTCATCGTGACGGCCACCAGTATGCACAGCCGCAACAACCGCGCCGGTATCCTTATCGGCAAGGGCGAGACCCCGGAGCACGCCGTCAAGGAAGTGGGCATGGTGGTGGAGGGCATGAACGCCCTGCCCGCCGCGCTGGAGCTGGCCGAGCGGTATCAGGTGGAAATGCCCATCGTCCAGACCGTCAACGCCATCGTCAACAAGGGGATGAGCGCGGCGGAGGCCGTCAAGTCCCTGATGGAGCGCGGCCTGAAGAACGAGCTGCCGCAGGGCTACGAAAAATAAACGAAAAGGGGCGGTATCATGCCTTCTACCTACGCACACCGCCGCTTTGGCGCGGATGTTCTGGCCCTGCTTCCGGACGGGCTGCGCCAGACGCTGGAGCAGCACCGGGAGCTCTACGATATGGGCCTCCACGGGCCTGACCTGATGTTTTATTACAAGGCATTGCAGACGAACCCGGTGAACCGTTTGGGGAATGCCATGCACGAGGAAAAGGGCGAGGTGTTTTTCACCCGCGCCCGGGCCGTGGTGGAACACGCGGCGGATAAGGACGCTGCGCTGGCCTACGCGCTGGGCTTCGTCTGCCATTTTGCGCTGGACAGCACCTGTCACCCCTATGTGGAGGCCTATGTCCGGGAGAGCGGCGTGAGCCACTGTGAGATCGAGACAGAGTTCGACAACGCCTTGCTGCGGGAGGACGGCTATGACCCCATGAAGTTCTTCACGGCCAGCCACATCAAGCCCAGCCGCCAGCGGGCGGAGGTCGTCGCGCCTTTTTATGAGGGCGTCACGGTGGACGAGACGCTGGCGGCGATGAAGGGGATGATCTCGGTGCACCATATGCTGCAGGCGGCGAACCCCGTTAAACGCTGGGTGGTGCTGGCCGGGATGCGCGCCGCCGGGAAGTATGAGTTCATGCACGGCCTTGTGGCGAACCCACAGCCCAACCCCAAGTGTGTCCAGAGCAGCCGGAAGCTCGAGGAGCTGTACAAAACGGCTGTGCCGCTGGCGGTGCGGCTCATCCGCGAGTATGCCGGAGGAAAGCCGCTGGGGCCGGAATATCAGCACACGTTCGGGGAAGACTGAGAGGAGCACTGGATGGGAAAGAATGGCAATTTTCGCCTGACGAGGCTGGAGCGGAACTGGATCCTGTACGACGTGGGAAACTCGGCCTTTGTGCTGATGGTGGCGACCCTTATCCCCATTTTCTTCAACGCACTGGCAGAGAGCGGCGGCCTGACCTCGGTGGAGTATCTGGCCTACTGGGGCTATGCCAGCTCGGTCGTGACCATCATCACGGCCATCCTCAGCCCGATCCTCGGCACGGTGGCGGACACCAGAGGCTTCAAGAAGCCCATCTTCATGCTCTGCGTCGGCGTGGGCATCGTGGGATGCTGCGCCATGGGCGCGGCGTCGGCGTGGCTGCCCTTCCTCGTCATCTTCGTCATTGCGAAGGTGGGATTTTCGGGCAGTCTGGTGTTCTACGACTCCATGCTCGGGGATGTGACCACGCCGGAGCGGATGGATGAGGTGTCCAGCCGGGGCTATGCGTGGGGCTACATCGGCAGCTGCGTGCCCTTCGTGGTCTGTCTCGGCCTTGTGCTGGGGGCGGGGGCCATTGGACTCAGCCAGATGACGGCGCTGAACATCGCGCTTATCCTGACGGCGGTGTGGTGGCTCGTGACCACCCTGCCGCTGCTGAAAAGCTACCGCCAGCTCCACTATGTGGAGGTGGAAGAGCACGCAGTACGCCAGAGCTTTGCCCGCATCGGCCAGACCCTGCGGCATCTGCCGGAGGACAAGCAGGTATTCTGGTTCCTGCTGGCGTTCTTCTGCTACATCGACGGCGTGTATACCATCATCGACATGGCCACGGCCTACGGCACGGCGCTGGGGCTGGACACCACCGGACTGCTGCTGGCGCTGCTGGTGACGCAGATCGTGGCGTTTCCGTCGGCCCTCATCTTCGGGCGGCTGTCCAACGAGTATCCCTCGTCGAAGCTCATCCCGGTCTGCATCGCGGCCTATGCGGGCATCGCGGTGTTTGCGTTCTTTCTGACCCGGCAGTGGCAGTTCTGGGTGCTGGCCGTCATCGTGGGGATGTTCCAAGGCGGCGTGCAGGCCCTCAGCCGCTCCCACTTTGCAAAGATCATCCCGCCGGAGAAGTCGGGCGAGTACTTCGGGCTTTTCGACATCTGCGGCAAGGGGGCATCCTTCCTCGGGACGATGATCGTCAGCGTGGGGAGCCAGCTGACCGGCAGCGCCAATGTGGGCGTCGGCTCCCTCATCGTGCTGTTCGTTGTGGGATTCGTGTTGTTCCGGGTGTCCTGCCGTCAGGGAGAAACGGCATAAATTTCATAAAAAACGGAAACGGAGAGAGCTGTCCTGCACAGCTCTCTTTTTATTGTGACTTTCAAAAATAGCGCCTATCAAAACGGTATCGTTGCGATACGCAGCTTGCGGATGGTGCTTGTGCATTCAAAACACAAACGGCTATATTTTGTGGAAAACGCAGAAAAGCCGGGCGATTTTTTATGCAGAAAGCCGCCACAAAAATACTGAAACCTCTTGACAAATATAATCGGGGGGGGGGTATAATGAATCAGAACAGAGGTTTGCCTTACGCCCGGAAGGAAGAAAATGCGAGCGGGGAAAGACCTCTAAAACAATGTGGAGGTTTTAATTATGAGACTGGATATGATTTCCCGCCGCCGTTTCCTCAAGAGCGCTGGTGTTGCGGCTCTGGCTGTTGCCGCAGCAGGTGTGCTGGCAGGCTGTGATGGCGGCGACAGCAGCAGTAAGGTCCCCGGTACGGAAGTTCCGGATGTGCCGGGCACGACGAGCAAGTCGGTAAAGATTATCTTTGCTGATGTTGGCAATGGCGGCGCAGGCGTTGGAAATGGCGGCGATGATTATGAGCATCCCGTTCTGAAGGATGCTACCGTCGTTGACCCCAAGAGCATTCCTGCGGACAAGATCCCGCAGGGCTATGAGCTGGCCGACACTACTCCGGTCGATATCATTGACAATGGTAACACGCTTTTGGCTATCGTTAAGGTGAAGAAGACGGTCGATACTTCGATCAACGTCAGAGTTACTTTGCAGCTCATCAACGGTACTGCTGCTGACAACCAGCGCGAGCTGGTTGTTAAGATGCCCGGTGACGCAGCATATATTTCTACGGACGACATCACTCTGCCTGAGGATTTGATTTGGGCACCCGGTATGGAAGGCGAAAAGCGTCCGATTGGCAGAGCTATCTTCCTGGTTCAGAAGGTTTGATTTCCAAATTTGCATCTCATAGAGCAACGAAAATTCCTTCAATAATTCCCGATACATGCAGAGAGGCTTCCCCTTCGAGGGGAGGCCTTTTTGCGTCCCGTGAGTTATGATTCACAAACCGTTTATTGTGTTTTGGCGGGCAGGATGATACAATAGAGAAAAATCCAGAAAACGCAAAGGAGCAAGACCATGAAACAATATCCCGGCTATACCCTCGTCAAGCGCGAGGAGTGCCCCGAACAGCACGGGACGCTGACCGTGCTGACCCACGACGTCAGCGGGGCGGCTGTCCTGCTGGTGGAGAACGACGACGACAACAAGGCCTTCGGCATCGGATTCGGCACCTTTCCCTCCGACGATACCGGCGTGTTCCACATCCTCGAGCACTCGGTGCTGGCGGGCAGCGAGAAATACCCGGTGAAGTCGCCGTTTTTGCAGCTGCTCAAGAGCAGCATGGCCTCCTTCCTGAATGCCATGACCTTCCCGGACAAGACGGTCTACCCCTTCGCAACGCCCAACGAGACGGATTTCAAGAACCTGATGGACGTCTACCTCAACGCGGTGTTCTGCCCGCTGGCGATGGTGGACCGGGGCGTATTCGAGCAGGAGGGCTGGCACCGGGACGAGGACGGCACGGTGAGCGGCGTCGTCTACAATGAGATGCAGGGCGCACTGGCGACGCCGGATGCCCAGCTGCAGAACGCCCTGAGTCGGGCGATGTTCCCGGACACGGCCTACGGCTTCGTCTCCGGAGGCGACCCGGCCTCCATCCCGGCGCTGACTTATGAGAAGTATGTCCGGGTCTACCGCCGTCATTACAGTGCGGACAACTGCTGCATTACCCTCTACGGTAAGATGGACATGGCCGAGAAGCTGGCCTTCCTCGACGAGCAGTATCTGAGCCATATGCCCAAGAGTGTCAGCCGCCCCCGGCTGACGGTACAGGACGAGCAGGCCGGTGTGCGGCTGCACATCCCCTACTACACCGAAAAGCCCGAGCCGGACGAGGCACAGTGCGCGCTGGCGTGGTACACCGGCGCGTTCGCGGACCGGGAGCGCCAGCTGGGTGTGGAGATCCTGCTGGACGCCCTGCTGGGCAACAACCAGTCGCCCCTGAAAGCCGCCCTGCTGGAAGAAAAGCTGGGGGCGGACATTGATGTAGGCTTCGACGACAGCACCTTACAGCCGACGCTGGAGCTGGTACTGCGGGGGGCCACCGAGGCGTCGGCAGGGAAATTCGCTGCCGCTGTCCGGAATGCTGTGGACGGCATCCTCGAAAATGGCATCCCCGAAGAGCTGCTGATGGCAAGCCTCAACTCCACCGAGTTCGCTTCCCTTGAGCGCCCGGGCAGCATCCCGGACGGTGTGCTGGACGCCATCCATGCATCCACCGGCTGGCTCCACACCGGCGACCCGGCCCTGCTGCTGCATACCAACGGGCTGTTCGCCTCGCTGCGGGAGAAGCTGGAAAAGGGGTGGTTCAACGAGCTGCTGCGGGAGCTGTTCGCGCCTGCGCCGGTGGAGGTCATCCAAGTGCCCGCCCTGCCCAAGAAGGAGGAAGAGGGCCGGGCCGCCCGCACCGACGGCAAGCTGGTGCTGGACCATCCGTTGACCGCTGCCGACCTCGGCGAGGGCAAGAAGCTGACCCCGGGCCGGGGCGGGATGCTGGCCGGGGCCGAGCTGCTGCATCACCCTTCGGCGGGCAGCACCTACCTGAACTTCTACTACGACATCGGCAATGCAGCGCCGGAGGAGATGCCCTATCTGAACCTGCTGACCGATGTGGTGGACGAGCTGGACACCGGGAAGCACACGGCACAGGAGCTGAACACCCTGCGGAACACATGGCTGGGCCGCAGCGGTGCATGGGTGGACGGCTGGACCGGCCGCCAGCCGGGCCGACCGGTCCATGCAAAGCTGGTGGCCGGGATGAGCCTGCTGGAACGCAGCCTCGAAAAGGCTGTGGAGCTGGGCGGCGAGTGGCTGTATGAAACGAAGCTCACCGGCCCGCAGGCAGAAGCCGCGATGGAGCGGGTGGTCAGCCAGCAGAAGCTGATGATGGAGCAGAGATTCCTGCGGGAGGGCCATGCCTTTGCGTCGATGCGTGCGGCGGCCCACTTCTCGGTGGAGGCCGCCATGAACGAGCGGTGCAGCGGCGTGAGCTACTACCACTTCCTCTGCGGGCTGCAGGAAGAAGCCGACTGGGCCGGACTGGGCCGGAGGCTGGAAGCGCTGCGGCAGAAGGTGCTGGGCGGGAATGCCCTGACGGTCAGCCTCCACGGCAGCGATGCAGCACTGGACACCCTGAAAAAGCTGCTGCCCGGCAGTGCTTTTGCGGCCGGAGAGCGCCGCGCAGCGGTGCCCTACCGGGAAGCGCTGGCCCCGGCGGTGAACGAGGCCTTCGTCATCGACGGCGGCGTGAACTATGATGTTCTGGCATGGCCGATGGAGCGGCGCTTGGAGCGGAAGGTGTTGGCCCGGGTGATGAGCTACGAGTATCTGTGGCACAGCATCCGGGAGGTGGGCGGCGCTTACGGCACCGGCATGGTGACCCAGAACGACGATGTGGAGTACCTCTACACCTACCGTGACCCCCATCTGGCGGAGAGCTACGAGGCCTTTGCCGCCGGGCCGGCAGAGCTGGCGGGGCGCGATTACACCGAAAACGATATGAACGAATTCATTGTGGGCGCTGCGGCCAAGCTGGACACCCCGCGCAAGCCCCGGGACGAGGCTGCGGCCACCGACTGCAAGTATTTCTGCGGCATCACCGACGAGATGAACGCCGCCGAGCGGAAGAGCCTGTGCAGTGTGGATGCTGCCGCCCTCAAGGCTGAGGCGGCGGATCTGTCTGTCCGGATGGAGAAGGGCGTTCGGGTGGCGTTCGGCAGCAAGGAGGCCGTGGAAGCCGCGAAAGCGCTGTTCGACCGAGTGGAAACGCTGTAAAAGGAGCGGAGCACCTCCCGAAGACTTTGCGCAGAAAATCGTGCAAAAATCCCCTGTCTGTGGAAAAGAACACAGGCAGGGGATTTTTCTTGTCCGAAAATATTACTATAGGGATAAAACACAGTGAAAGATACAAAGACGAATCAAAAAGTATGTACTCCTGCGGAGGGAAAAAGCGTGGTATCCTTTTGCCAACGAAAGAACGAAAGGATGTGAGAACACAGGATGGGGCAGGAAAAGCAGGAGGCGTCCAATGGGATGAAAAATCTTCAGAAGGCCGCAGACACCCTGAGCACCATGCTGGTGCAGGAGATCAAGGGCCTGAACACCCGCCAGCGTGCGGCCCGGAAGGAAAAAAGCACCGACACCGGCCTCATGAAGGATCTCAAGGAGGCCACCGCCGTGCTGAAAGACCTGACAGGCGTGACGAAGACCCTGAACGACCAAGGAATGGAGGAAGAAGGGCGGGAGTGCGGCGTGGTGCTGCTGCCGCCGGTGGAGGAGGCATGATGGAAGAAAACAAGGAGCGGAACATCGTCTGGAAGCCCCAGCCGAGGCAGCTGGAATTTATGCGGCGGCCTGAGCCGGAGGCGCTTTACGGCGGCGCGGCAGGCGGTGGAAAGAGCGACGCCCTCGTCATCGAGGCACTGCGGCAGGTGCACATCCCCCACTACCGGGCGCTCATCCTCCGCAAGACCTACCCGCAGCTGTCCGACCTCGTGGACAAGAGCCAGCGCTACTATCTCCGGGCTTTCCCGGAGGCGCAGTACAACGCCACGAGTCATGTGTGGGTCTTCCCCAGCGGGGCGAAGATCTATTTCGGCTCGATGCAGCACACGAAAGACCGGACGAACTATCAGGGCAAGGCCTTCGACTTCATCGGCTTCGATGAGCTGACCCACTTCGAGTGGGAGGAGTACAGCTATATGATGAGCCGCAACCGTCCCACCGGCCCCGGCACACGGGTGTACCTGCGGGCCACCACCAACCCCGGCGGGGTGGGCCACGGCTGGGTCAAGGCGAGGTTCATCACTCCCGCCCCGCCCGGAACCCCCGTTGAGGAGGAGTGCACGGTGCAGATGCCGGACGGTACGGAAAAGATGCTCCGGCGGGCGAGGGTGTTCATCCCGTCCAGCGTCTTTGACAACCCCGCCCTGCTGAAGAACGACCCGGGCTATCTGGCCAGCCTCGCAGCCATGCCGGAGGCGGAAAAGCAGGCGCTGCTCTATGGCAGCTGGGACAGCTTTTCCGGGCAGGTGTTCACCGAGTGGCGGAACGACCCGAAGCATTACGAGGACCAGCGCTGGACCCATGTCATCGCGCCCTTTGCCATCCCGAAGCACTGGAAGATCTACCGGGGGTATGACTTCGGCTATTCGAAGCCGTTCTCGGTGGGGTGGTACGCGGCGGACGAGGAGGGGCGGCTCTACCGCATCAAGGAGCTTTACGGCTGCACGGGCCGACCCGACGAAGGAACGCACCTCGACCCGGTGGAACAGGCCCGGCGCATCCGGGAGGCTGAGCAGAACGACCCGATGCTCCGGGGGCGGGCGATCACAGGCATCGCCGACCCGGCCATCTTTGACCAGAGCCGGGGCGAGAGCGTCGCGGATATGCAGGAGAAAAGCCCGAACTTCCTGCATTGGAGGCCCGGCGACCATACCCGTCTGGCGGGCAAGATGCAGTTCCACTACCGGCTGCATTTCGACGAGGAGGGCAGGCCGATGCTGCAGGTGTTCCATACCTGCAAACACTTCATCCGCACTATCCCGAACCTCGTGTACGACGAGAGCAATGTGGAGGACATCGACACCCGGCAGGAGGATCATATCTACGACGAGTGCCGCTATGTGCTGATGGAGCATCCCATCAGCCCGCCCGAGGTTTCTGCCGCGCCGCCAAGGCCGGACGACCCGCTGGAGCTGCACCGGCAGGCGCGGTTCTACCGCATCTGAAAAAACAGGACAGAAAGGAAAGATTATGGAAGATACAAGAGCAGAAGCTTTGCCCATCGGCGCGGCAGAGGCAGCGGCTGCGCTGCAGACGCTGCAGCGCTACAAGGCGGGCAAGGCGGCGCTGGACAAGCGCCTGATCGACAACGAGCTGTGGTTCCGCATGGGACACTGGAAAAACTACCGCGACCCGCTGATGCCCGGCAAGGCGCAGCCCTCCAGCGGATGGCTGTTCAACAGCATCGCCAACAAGCATGCCGATGCCATGGACAACTACCCCGAGCCCATGGTGCTGCCCCGGGCGGCAGACGACCAAGCCACAGCGCAGGCACTTTCCAGCGTGCTGCCGGTGGTGCTGGAACAGGCAGATTACGAGCAGGTGTACAGCGACTGCTGGTGGCGCAAGCTCAAGCAGGGCACCGGGGTCACCGGTGTGTTCTGGGACCCGGCAGCCCGGGGCGGCGTGGGGGATATTGCGGTGCGGGCCATGAACTTGCTGATGCTCTACTGGGAGCCGGGCGTAGCGGACATCCAGGACTCACCGGATTTTTTCAGCCTGAGCCTGGAGGACACCGCACAGCTCACGGCCCGCTACCCACAGCTGGCAGGCCACACCGCCGGGGTGCTGGATGTGCCCCGCTACATCCACGAGGACGGCGCGGACACCGCTTCCCGCAGTGTGGTGGTAGACTGGTACTATAAGCGCCCGGACGAAAGCGGCCGCATGGTGCTGCACTACTGCAAGTTCTGCAACGGGGTGGTGCTGTACGCCAGCCAGAACGACCCGGCACTGGCACAGCGGGGCCTGTACGACCATGGGCAGTACCCCTTCGTATTCGATCCGCTGTTCATGGAAGAGGACAGCCCGGCGGGTTTTGGATACATCGACGTGATGAAGGATTGCCAGACCGCCATCGACCAGATGAACCATGCCATGGACGAGAACGTGCTGCTGTCGGCCCGGCAGCGCTATGTGCTCAGCGACACCGCCGGGGTCAACGAAGAAGAGCTGGCCGACCTGAGCCGGGATATCGTGCATGTGGTGGGCCGTCTGAACGACGACAGCTTCCGCCCGCTGCAGACGGCCGGTCTGCAGGGCAGCAGTCTGAGCTACCGTCAGAGCCGCATCGAGGAACTGAAGGAGATCAGCGGCAACCGCGACATGACCCAGGGCGGCACCACCGGCGGTGTGACGGCAGCCAGTGCCATTGCGGCCCTGCAGGAAGCCGGAAGCAAACTGAGCCGTGATATGCTCAAGAGCGCCTACCGGGCCTTCTCCCGCCAGTGCTACCTGATGATCGAGCTGATGCGGCAGTTCTATGATGAACAGCGCATCTTCCGCATCGTGGGGCCCAGCGGTGAGAACCAGTTTTTGCCCTTCTCGGCGGCAGCCCTGCGCCCGCAGCCGGTGCGCGAGGTGGGCGGCGTGGAGCTGGGCAGCCGGGAGCCTATTTTTGACATCGTGGTCAGCGCGGCCAAGAAGAGCACCTTCAGCCGCCTGAGCCAGAACGAGACGGCAAAGGAGTGCTATCAGCTGGGCTTTTTCGACCCCGCCAATGCCGACGCGGCCTTGGCGGCGCTGGAAATGATGGACTTTGAGGGCATCGAGAAGGTGCGCCAGCGGGTGCGGCAGAACGGCACACTGGCCCAGAAGCTGGCACAGCTGCAGCAGGCGGTCCCGCCGCAGACCGGCACCGGTGGTGCGGTGCTGCCCGGCAGTCTGCCGGTGGCCGCTGCGGCCCGCGCCATGAACGTGAAACTGTAAGAAGGTGAAACAAGAATGATGAAAGTATGTTACAGCGAGCTGGATGGCCCCGAGGGCCTGAGCTGCCGACTGGAGGCTGCCGGACATGCAGGCTTTGCCCCTGCCGGGCAGGACATCGTGTGCGCCGGGGCAAGCACCCTGATGCAGGCACTGGTGTACCTGCTGGCCGGGGAAGAAAATGCCCATGCCGACGCCTGGGAGGAACCGGACGGGCCGCGTCTGGCCGTGCAGGCCGACGCACCCTGTGCCGCATGGGTGCAGGGTGCCTTTGAGCTGGCCAAGGCGGGGTTCACCCTGCTGGCCGAGCGCTACCCGGACAATATCCGCTTTGCGGATGTGAGCCGCCGGGGCGAACAGAGCATGATGGACCTGCAGATGTTTGCAGAAGAAGCAGCGCCTGCGGCCCCGGCCCTGAGCCCGGCACAGGCCCGGCAGGCCGTTGCCTCCGGGACGATGGAACCGGGGGAGAAAACTGCGCAGCCGGTGCCGGAAGCAAAACCGGATCCGGAGCCGACCGAACCGGAGACGCCCCAGCCGGAGCTGCCCCGCCCGGCGGTGCCGCCCCTGCCGCTGCAGGCCCGAAACGCGGTGCGGGAGCTGCATGCCCGCTGGGCGGCTGAGGAAGCCGACCTGCGCCGCAGCCAGCCGGAGTTCCGCCTGCAGGAGGAGCTGAAGAACCCGGAGATGCGCCGCCTGATGCAGCTGCCCGGCATGCGGATGCAGGACGCCTACCGTCTGGCCCACTACGACGAGAGCCTGCACCGTGCGGCACAGGCCGTGGAGCAGGGCGTGGTGCAGCGCATCCAGCAGCGGGCCGCCCGCCCCGCAGAAAACGGCATCCGCCCCGGTGGTGCGGCCACGGTGCACCCGGATGTGGCCAGCATGACCCGCGCCCAGCGCGAAGCTTTGGAGCGCCGTGTGCTGCACGGTGCTCAGATCGAACTGTAAACCCGACAAGAGAAAGGAAAAACGTATGATGAACTTCAACATCCAGCTGTTTGCCGACAACCTGCAGAACACCACGGCCACCATGTCCAAGGAGATGAAGACCTTCTACGAGAAGCGTCTCATCGACCAGGCAGAGCCGCGTCTGGTGCATGACCAGTTCGCGGATTACTACCCGGTGCCCCAGAACGGCGGCAAGACCATCGAGTTCCGCAAGTACGACAGCCTGCCCA
>ERZ825159.2776-NODE-2776-length-13557-cov-2.783143_pt1 | contig 13557 bp, 7 predicted proteins | sample MGYA00519932_ERZ825159 | MGnify/ENA primary metagenome ERZ825159 (study PRJEB31778, sample SAMEA3449191) | human gut metagenome | biome: human gut; feature: human-associated habitat; material: faeces | place: United Kingdom | collected 2010/2012 ...
TCAAAGCGTGAACCCTGCCGTTCGTCGCCTTAGGCGCGACAATATACAAATTCTGATATACCGTTCTCATTTGCCCGTGCCATTGATTATCGGGTGCCGTTCTTCCATAATAAGCAGTCGTGCCGACCGTAGAGAAGAATCCGACACATGCGGTTTCGCCTGCCGAAGCCGCGCTTGCCGATGTTGCGGGATATTCGATAACAACCTTATTAAATCTGAAATATACGCTTTCTTTCGCTCCGAACAACGAGAAATTTTTCGTCCAGCTTTCAATACCCTTAGCAAAAGAAATATAAACGTTTTCAACGCTTACGCAAGTTGCATAATGCGCAAACACACGTCCTATCGTCCAGGAACTGGCTTCCGCTGTAATATCGGTGAACGCAACGTTTTTAATAACCGTTAAATCGCTTAAACCGCTGCCTGAGATAGTGCCGAAGAATCCATACGAATTGCCTGCGCGATAACCGATTATTTTATGGCCGTTGCCATCAAACACGCCGACAAAACCTGCCGCCTTATTGGGCGTATTGTCGGATTTCGCGACATCTTCCGTAAGCATATCCGTCGGAGCCTTCGCCGAGGGATTAAAGTACGGATACAAATTGTCGAAATAAGTATACTGCTTATCTCCGTTAAAATCGATTTTTGAATAATCGAGATCGGCATTCATAATGAAGTAACCTTTAACCGTTTTTCTATCGGCGGTAAGTCTCATATCTTCGAGATCCGCGGCCGTATTGATTACTTTCGTGTAAGCCGTTACGTTTGACAAAACGTAGCCGTAAGTCTCGGTATAAAGAGTGAGCGAGCAAACGGTGGAAGTTTTGCTTTCGGTGAACATTCCGCTAAGTTTGCCATCGGCATAAGTAAGCGCGTATTCTTCGCCTTTATAAGTCTGCTTCGCTTCCGTAATCGCGTTCTCTCCGAAAAGCTCGGTGAGATATGCGTGCCAGCCGTCGATTGCGGAGAAATAATTAACCGCAGTTTCGTCGGTAATTACGGGACGATTAACATTAACTTCGAACGTCTTTGTAACTTCGCCACGGTTACTCGGCAACGTGTACGTTACGGTTATAATCGCCTTGCCTGCTTTAACAGCTTTAATTTTGCTGTCTTCGTAAATCGCAACATTTTCGTCACCGGAAGAGACGTTTATCGTTAAAGAAACGCCGTTTACCGTGACGACAGGACTATACGTTTCTTCAATGCTATAAACGTTTCCTCCTAAATTTGCAATCGTATAAAGGTTTATTTCGTTTGCGGGAACGCTTTCTATTATTGTCGTTACCGTTTCGCCGCATTCGCACTTACCGATTTCGCCATTCTCGGTTGTTTCCCATACAGTTGCGCTATGAGCCGTTACGCTGTTTTCGTCGCGAGTATTACACACAGAACATTCTTTCCAGTGCGATTCTGCGTCTTTGCCGACTTTCGTGTAGTTGTGTGCTCCCAAGTCACCGTATTCGGCACCGCAATCTTTACACGTTGCTTTTGACTGACACGTAGCTGTCCCGCCCGAACATTCTTCGTTTTCGACAGCAACAACGTTACAGCACTTATGTACTTTGTTATGCGTGCCGTTGTTGTTGGCGGTATAAATAAATTCTTCGCTTGCGTGATTTGTCGCGTCAAAATCACCGTATTCTTTTCCGCAATCCGAACAAACAGCTTTTTGGTTACAAGTCGGAGTTCCGCCGGTGTGTTCACCGAGTTCTCCGTATTCACCGCCGCACTTTTCGCATTTTGCCTTTTCTTCGCAAGTGGCTTCACCGCCCGCGCAAACCTCTTCGGCTTGGGTTACGGCATTGCAACACTTATGCACAATCTTATGCGTTCCGTTACCGTTGGCTACGTAAACGAGTTCTGTGCTTGTATGATTTTCGGGATTAAATTCTCCGTACTCTTCGCCGCACTCGTCGCACTTAGCCTTTTCATTGCAAGTAGCAACACCACCCGTGTATGTACATGCGAACCGGAATCTTCCACTTTACATGCAACAAACGCAGACGTTGCAAACAGCATTGTTATGCCTAGCATGATGATCAGTATTTTTTTCATCTTTCCCTCCTATTATTTAAGCGATTATTTCGCAAAAATTCTGTTTAATAAGTTTTGTTTTCTATGGCAAATCCCTTTACCCGTATATCGCAAAATCAGCCTGCCCAAATCACACCGTCGGCAGTAATATTCCAATTGCCTACTTTAGTAATACCGCTTTCAAGCATTTGAGCATAACCGTCGTAACGGTATGCGTTTGCCCAATGATATATTTTCTGATTGCCCGAATCATCGGCAACCGGATTACGCGTTACGTCATCGAGCCGCATTGTTGATCTTTCGGCAAAATCAACGAAATCGTTTGAGGCGTATACCGTCATGCCATTGTACTGAATTAGCGGCATAACCCTGCCGTTTGCAGCAGTCGGAGCGATAAAATAAAGCCCTTTGATAGAAAACTTTGCCATATAGCCGGGGTATGTCGGATAGTCTACGTAGTAGTTTGTAGTAGCCGCGCTGCCGAAAATGCCGACCGAAGCGCCACCCCAACCGGGAAGCGCATCTTTTTCGTACGTTGCGTCGGTTTCGATAATACAATTCTCAAATGATTTATCCGTAGAATCCGCACCGGCAAAAAGCATGCAATTTTTGGTTCTTATATAGTTATCGTCAGAAAAATCACCCGTTTTAATCGACAAATATACGTTTTGCATTTTGACGTTGGCAGCATATTTTGCAAAAACTATACCTACCGAATAAGCAGGATATAAGTCAACGTCGGTAAATGCGACGTTTCTTACGGTTGCAGCCGAAATAGTTCCGAAGAATCCGTAAGAATTGCCCGCGTGGAAATTTTTAATCTTGTACCCGTTACCTTCAAAAATACCGGTAAATCCGGCTACCGCCTTACTTGACTCTATATCGGTAAGCATATCCGTTGAACCGAGCACTCCTGCCGAACTATAGTACGGATAGAATGTATCGAACATTGCCGTATTGCCCGTGGTAGCGGTCTTTCCGTCACCGTTAAAGTCGAGAACGGACATATCAACGTCGTTTTTCATAACGACATATCCCTCAATTGTCTTTTTATCGGCAGTAAGTCTGAAGTCAAGAAGATCTTCCGCAGTTTTTATAACGAGCGCACAACCTTCAAGATTGAATTTATAACCATAATTTTCACCGTAAACCGTAACGGAAAATCTCGATATACCCGATTTATCCGTCTGAACGCCGAGAATTTTACCCGCCCCGGAAACGTCGAGAGCGCGTCCGTCCTGCTCCGCATAATATATGCCGTCTGCAAAAAGTTCGGTTAAAAGATTGCTCTCGTTATATCTAATTTCGCCGTTTAATGCCGAAAAATCGGTAATTACCTCACCATATTCGGCAATAGGAAGTATAACGTTTATTTCAATAGTTTTGCTAAATCTCGTTTCACCGTTATTACAATATAGTTCAATCGTTGTAGCACCGCTTTTTTTAGCCGTCAAAATGCCCGTAGTCGGATCATATTCCACTATTTCATCGTTTTCTATACCTACCGATGAAGTTTTTTCAACGCCGTCAATGTCAACCGACGGATTCAGTTTCCATTCGGTTTCGTACGTTTCGCCTTCAAAATTCTTTATCGTATACAGTTCGACTTCATTGGGAACAGGTTTGCCGTCCGCATAAAAATTTACGTTATGAATAACGTTTATCTGTATTTCACGCGTTAAAAAATCGGATTCTACGTCGCGCCATTCGGCTGTTACGGTAACCGTTGTACTGCCCGCTTTTGCAGGTTTGAACACCCCGTTTACAACTTTTCCGATGGTTTTATCGGTTAAATCGTAATTTATTTTCGCGTCGGAATAATATTCGCCGTTAAACAAAACTTTTCCTGATATATCCGCGGAATGTGCGAGATCTACCTGAACCTCATCATCGCATGCGATTTCAAGGCTCGGAAGATATCCTCCAAGCGAAACCGTAACGCTGCAAGAAACTTTTTTACCGCCATATTCCGCCGCTACTGTTGCCGAACCGACTTTATTCGCGGTCAACAAGCCCCATTCATTTACGGAAACAACGTTTTCATTACTCGAACCCCATTTGCAAAGCAAAGTGTTTTCACCGTCGGTTGCACGCAGCGAATGTGTTTCGCCAAGCGTAATCAAGACCGAATTTTCATCAAGTATTATCTCTTCGATAGTCGTCGCACCCGAATCGGATGAATCAGACGAATTACCGCCGTTTTTTATGCAGGAAACAGCAAAAAAAGTTGTGAATACCATTGCCGTCAGACATATTAAACAAAGTATTTTTCTTTTCATTCGCCTATCCCCCTTTTACAGTCCGTTAACGAAACTGCTTATCTGATTGCTGCCGGTTTCGCGCACGTTGGTTATACCTGTAACTTTTACAGCCTCGCGGAAACGATCCTTAATCACCGCAGCCTCTCCTGCGGAAAGCATATCTTTATACAAAACCAAAGTCATATATGCGGGCGATAAATACTCTGCGTCTATATGGCTCTTGTAAAGATTGTATGCCGTCGGATCGGATAAACGATATGTTTCGAGAGCTGCGTAAGCTTCATCGTATTTTGCAAGCCATTGTTTTAAAGTGAAATACGGCCAAAAACTCGGATTTTCGAGATCGGTAACATTACTGAGAAGCGAAACGCCGTTGTATTTTGTCTTTACGATACCCGCCTGCAAGCGCATAGCCGTATAAATTTCTTTCATTACGGGAGCAGCTTCGCCGAACATTGCATCAATATACTTTTCGGTGTAATACGCCGAATCCCTTGTTCCGTCCCATTCCAGTTTGGAATCGAGATACGCTTTCAGGTTGTGCCATGCCGTCGACGTTCCTTTTTGCGTAACCTGCGACTGATTATACATAAGTTTTACATTGTTTGCAGCAAAGAAGGTGTAGGCGTCCTCCCCGTAAAAATTATAAGTATCTACCGGATACATATAGTGGCTGAACTTGGTCGAATACGTCCAAAGTAAAATTTCGTTTGAAAGTTTGCCCCAATTTTTAAGGTTTTCTCGGCCTTCAGTGTTTGAATCGGCATATATCGACGACTGGTGATCAAAAGTCGCGCTCGTTGCAAGGAACACGCTCACCCCGTCTTTAAGATGCATTTCGGAGAATTTTGCGTCGGGAGCCGTTTCAGTATAGAGATATGCAAAGAACGTAAGCGTCATATCGTCCCTGCGGTATTTTTCGTCCATTTCCGCCATTGCCGCATCAATTCTTGTTCTGAGATCATTCATGAACAAAATAAGCGTCGCAGAGTTCGTTCCGTATTTTGCGACGTTTGCGCTGCATGTCGCACACGCACAACCGTCATAATTATCTTGTTGCGTAAAGTTAAGAATACGAAGATACGGATAATCTTCTTTGTTATATAATGTGAGAGTCGCAACGGCTTTATCAACACAAGCCTGCATCATCTTTTCATACTCGTCTTTATTCCCGTGCGCCGTGTAACAAAGTTCGGTTGCTCCGTTATTATACCAATCGGGATGATCGGCATAAAACTGACTCTTAGGCAGCCAGTTAAGCGAGTTGTGCACGCCCCTTGCGGAACTTGAAGGATCGCCTACAACTTCGTAAATAGGAAACGTTATCGTTCCGTAAGTTCTGGGAACACGGAAACGATACATCCATTCGTCTTTTACAAGTTGATAATACCCGTTTGAACGAAATTCGAGATCGGGAATATCCGTAACGTTGAAATTCTTAAGTTTAAGATTTTTGACGTTTTTATTGATTTCGTAACAATCCTTGTAGTACACATCAAAATCGAAATAAATTTCAAGAAAATCATAAACCGCGTAAAGCGTGCCGTAATCGCCGCCGCCGACAAGATAAATATTTTTTCCTTCGGTTACTATTCGTACACCGTCCTCGGTGAGTTTTTTATGATCTACAGTTACGCCCGACTCGGCAAGTAAAGACGTTTCGCCGAGAGAAATATAGCCTTTGCCGTTATCGGTAAACTCGCTGTCGGCAACCGCGGGAAGAGTTATTCCCGTAGCTTCGGCAAAGAATTGCACAAGTTCGTTTTTAGCCATATTAACCTGCGCTCCACGCGTTTCCGGAATGACTATCGTGTAATCGCACGATCCGTTCGTAACGAAAGGCATATCCGTATCGGGCGCAGTGAAATCATGCGTACCGTCGTAAGTATCTTTCACCGTAATTTTTGCATCCGGATCAAAAACCCCGCCGTCGTCCGACGGGCGAACGGAACCGTTATCCGGTTTTTTACAAGAAACCGAAAACGTACACGCTCCCGCAAGCAGCAATGCGATAAAAGTTTTGAAAATATTCTTTTTATTCTTCATTTTTTCACCCCCTCTCACGCTACGACTTTGAGCTTATACGACGCATAACCATAGTTCCCGCTTGTATCGACGCAATAAACATAAACGGTATATTCGCCTTCTTCCGCAAGCGAAAACTCGCTTACGCCGTATTTGACTATGACGCCGTTTTTATCGTAAATAAAAGTATGAACGGTTAAATCTTCGGCTGAATCATAATTGTCGTTCAACGTATATTCCTTGATTTTATATTTGTAAGCAAGTTTTATGGTCTGAACGGTTTTTGAATCGGAACCGTCGTTGAATGTGACAGTCGGCGCGAGCATATCGGCAACCTCTATGCCATACGGCTGTTCCGTCATTCTTTATAGTGTAAGTCAAACGATATACACCATATTCGGAAAGCATAATTTCGAAATCTTCATCGGCAAAAACGTCTTTGAGTTCCTTGCCGTCGATTCCGAGCGCATATCCGCCGCTCGGTTTAGTAACCGAAACGCGCGCATCGGCTCTTTTTACGGCAGAAAGCGCATCGCTGTAAGCCGCACCTTTAATCGTAAGTTTAGTTCCGATTTCAACACTGCCGGATACGTCGGCATAGACTTCCGGAGCAAAATCATCGTAAATATCCTTGCATATAAGTTGATTCTGGACTCGCATAACCCGCACTTCGGAATTTAATGAGGCATCGGAGAAAACTATTTCCGCATAACCATAGCTTGTGCCCGTTATTCCGATCGGATAAGAAAGCGTCTGAGAAGATGAAGCATAAACAAAGCTCTTAGCTTCGGCGTTATAATAAATTCTGCGTTCTTTGCCGTCGTTCAATCTATCGCTCAACGCCCGCTCTTCCCCGCCGTTCACCGAGAGATAAGCCGTGCCATATCTCGAAAAGAATGAAAATTCCGTTTTTATGCGAGGATCTTCGCGGTCTGTAAGAATAACGCTGTAAGCCGACGCGCCCGACGTTTCGGGTATCGAATATGTTATCGAAAACAATTCCTTCGCCAACGGATTTATGAATAAAAGCGAATTACTGCCGCTATTCTTCAACGATTTGAATCCGATATACGAATACTCCGCCTTAGCCGAGAAATCGCCTTTAAAGTATTTTTTCATATCCAGCGAATCGTTATAACCGGTGTCAACTATTTCAATAGATTCACTCTCGTAAACAGCATCGCGCGCAACGTACTTAAAACGAACGTTTTTACTGCCCTTTATTAAAGTTTCGTCGAAATCGGCTTTTTCGTATGTGCCGCCGTCGAAACTGACATAGATTTCGCAAGCTACTTCGGTCGGCTTTGCACCCTTAAATTCGTATGCTTTAATTTCAGGTAAGCTGTAAGAAAGCCCCTTTATATAATATCTGTCGAACACGGGAACGTTTGCAAACCCGCATTTATCATTAGCTAAACTGTTTACCGTGTAAGAATATTCATAGGTTTTAAGTTTATCCGTGTATTCATAAACAATCGTATATTCACCGACCGAAAGCGGAGTGAAAGTCCTCGTCTCCGGATCTATGATCGTTACGGTTTTATCATAAACCGCCTTAATCGCAACGCTCACCTTTCCGTTAAGGCTGGTTACGTTGTGTTCAGGCAAGGTTACGCTTATACCGGCGGTCATCGAAGTAAGCTGTTCAACGTCTATCGATGCGACGTCTTCTTTCATTACGAATACATATACAATCTGTTTTCCGACGTTTCCGAAGGAATCTTTTGCGCTGTATTCTATAACGTAAGTGCCGGATTTCGTAGGAATAAACCTGCCGTCTTTTACAAGCACGGAACTTTGAACCGACGTACCGTAATTGTAATATACGTTAGCCTTTACGCCGCCTATAAGGTTTGGATCGTAAGCGGTCGCACCGAACAATTCAAACGCCTCCCCGCGTTTAATATAAAGATCGCCGTCGGCACCTTTTCTGTCGACCGTTATCGTAGGAGCGATCGTATCGGTATATCCGCCCGAAACAAGAGCTTCGCCGCGGTTTCCCCCGATCTGCTCGATTTCAAACGTGGTTTCATTGGTATAGCAATCGTTCGACGTTATCGAAACGAATACCTCACCCGTCGTAAAGCCGTTGAAAATCGCGCCGCCTATATCTTCGTTATAAAGTTGATTTATAAGGTATCTTTTTTCACTGTTGCCTGCCGGAGCGGAAATGTAAACGTCGCCTTTTTCGTTATTTATACTCCACTTGACGTATTTTTTACCGGCAAAGTCCGTAACGGACTGACCGAAATCGCCGTTATAAACGCCGTAGCGCTCACCGTCGATATAAACTTCGGGCTTACCGAATTTTACAGGACAATCGTAATAAAGGCCAAACTCACCCTGTACACTTGCACGCGTACGGGCATAAACGCCTTCTCCGTCTATTCTGGAAATAAAGATAACGCCGGTAACATATCTTCCCGGATCGTAACAATCGGTAAGTTTTACCTCTATAAGTCCGGCTTCATAATCTTTAGCGATTACGGAAGCATTGTTTCTTGCGTCGATATGCGTTTGTTTTGCATAAACGGCAGTAGAAAACATAGTGATTATATCCGTAATTGAATTCTTTCTGAGATCTACAGGTTCGTTATAGGTAAAAGTATCGCCTGCGGCAAGTTTAACTGTAAGCCCGGTGCTGTTTTTGCCCGATTCGTTGGTTGAAACCGTGCCGTAAGTAACCGAAGAATCGGTCGAGCCGACTTCCCAATTCTTTTTAAGCACGTTGAACCCCTTTTCCGCAGTGTATCTTTTTCCACCTTTTTCATAAGCGAAACATACTTTATACGCACCGGTATCGGTAAGCGTCAAACTACTTTCGGATACGGCATTTCCGTCCGGCATAATCAGTGCAGTAAATTTGCCCTCATAAGTCACGCCGTCCGAGACAATATCCGCAGTTAATGGCAATTCTATTTCATCGCCTGAAAAATAGAATTCGGAAACGGCCGTATCGTTTACGGTTGCCTTTTCCGCATTAACCGCATCGGGTACGCCAAACGCGAAAAACACCGCAAAAACAAGAGATAACGACGCCGCAATGCAAAGCATCGCGTTCGTAATCGATTTTCTCCTCATTTTAATCATATAATTTCTCCGTTAGATTATTTTTGCTTGTAATAAAGCGCTCGCTTTTTTGTCATCAGCCTTTTATTCCGCCCAACGTCATGCTGCCCATGACTTTGTTATGTAATATCAAAAACAAAATCAACGTAGGCAAAGCGAGTATCATACAAGCGGCAATTTTCCTCGGATTAGTAGTCATATCGTTGGAAATTTTCTTACCTGCTCCAAGCGCATAAATGAAGTACGCAAGAGTCGGATGGGTAGGCATATATAATTCTATAGACGAAAAATCATTCCAGAAAAATATAAACCTTATCAAAAATACCGAGCCTATTATTTTCGCCGCAAGCGGGATATAAATTCCGAACATTACGGTAAATTGCGACGCCCCATCGATTTCAGCTGCTTCGCTGTAAGTATCCGGCATACATTTGAAAAACTCATAGAATACCAGGAAATACATTCCCATAAAACTACAGCGCTGAATGAAGTTACCGACCCATGTATCATACAAGCCGAGGTTTCGGAGCAGCGTAAGTTCAGACGGATACGCCCCTACTATAGGCAGCGTCATAACTACAATGACCGTTATGCATAAAACTTTACTGAACTTATATTGATATTTCGCACACATATAAGCCATTATCGCAGGAATAATTGCCTGAACAAAACCATTCCCGAATGCGTAAATTGCCGAATTTAAAAGCATTCCGAAAAAGTTGTTTTCGGTAGTATGCGTAACTTCCCTGTTCCCTACAAAAAAACTTGTTGAAGCGGGAAAATTGAAACGTTGTATGACAAGCACATAATTTTCGAGCCGAAACAGCGTTTTATAACTGCTGTCGGGATCGTTGACGCGATCAAACCATTCGGGATTGTTTATCGTAGGCAAACCAAGCAAATTCTTCATAAAATCGTTATCCGATTTCAAAGAACTGAGCAATCCCCATAAAAGCATGAAAATTATCGATAATGAATAAACGATAAGGAGCGCACCCAATATAATCACCGCGATTTTTACCGCGACGTTATCTCTTTTTCTGTTTTTTACCATTTTCACGGCGCAACCTCCTTAGTCCGCAGACGGACCGAACTTACTCATAATTTTTCTCGTTCCCAAAACAATGGGAAGAGTTATCGCAGTGAGTACAATTCCGAGAGCCGAAAGCTGAGAATATGTGAGCCATTTAAGCCCGGGCTCTTCGATAAGTATTTTTTTAGTGCTTGCGACGTAGAGATAATATCCGAAACTCGAAAGTTCAGCAGCCCCGTCGCTGAAAAATGCAAACAAACTGAGTTGATGGGTAAATAAACCCGTGAGCGAGATTACTACAAACGTGGAGAACGTGGACCATATCATAGGCAACGTAACGTGAATAAATTCCTGCGCAAGGTTTGCGCCGTCAAGCTGCGCGGCTTCGACGATCGATTCATCTATCGCCGTCATAGCGCCCGTAAACATCATCACATTGACGCCGAACGATATCCATATATTATAAAAAAGAATCGTCCCCATTCTCGTGCTGAACGTCGGCGAGGACAATAACCCCCACTCCGTTTTAAAAACAGCCAGATACACGTCATTGGCGATATACCGGAAAAGCATTACGAATATGATACTCGAAATTATCTGCGGCATAAAGAGCATTACCTTAAACAAGCCGGACAGAAAGAACTTTTTGTAAACGTAAAACGAAAACAAAAGTGCAAGAGGCAACCCTATAAACAACTCGCAAGCTATCATTCTGAGTGAATTGACAATCATATTCCAGCCGTTCGCAAGCGTAGCGAAAGCGACCTTAAAATTATCAAAATTTGCAAATACTTTTTTAAACCCGACTTCTCCCTCTGCAGGCGGAACATATTTCTGAAACGCAAGTATTACGGAGTTGAAATTCACGTACAAATAAAATATCGCGAACTGTAATACGGGTAACGCAATAACGGCTATATAAAAAATCAGCCGTTTTTTCTTTTTATTCATGATTTTGCGTTCTGCCGCCTTTTGTGTTTGTGAAATCATTTTTCACCTCTTTATCAATCAGCTACAGGCAATCCGGTATACCCGGATTGCCTGCGAATAACCTGACAACTTAGATTTATTCAACCATTATTTATTCACTATATTGTTCCATACTTTGTCAGTTATAACCGTCGCTTCAAAAACCTTTTTGGACGTAGAACCTCCCTTTATCGCTTCGTAATAACTCTTATACTGAGTATTATTTATCGTGGGATTCATTATCTGCGAAGAGAAATGAATTTTGAACGTTTGCTGATTGTTTTTGAAAATGGGGTTCTCGGAACCGAAATAGAGAATATCGCTGTTTCTGCTTAAATCGTAAACCTTTTGCTGATATTCGGGAAGCTTGTTGTACTGAGCCTCCGTCAGAGAATAAGTCAAAGGTCTGGTTACGCCCGTAAGCGCAGTGAACTCTTTGAGTTCCGCATCGCTGTAAAGGAATTTAAGGAAAGTTTTGCACGCCTTTACTATATCCGTCTTATCGCTGTATCTCGCATTGATATACGCATATGCAATTCCGTTATCGATAAGCGACGGTTTGGTTGCCGTTTCGGAAGGAGTAACCGACCCCGTTGCCGTTACGGGCAACGACATAAAGCGTACGCCTCTCGCCGTCTTGCCTGTCATCGTCGTATAGTCCTTAAAGTTGCCCTGATCAACCGATTCGTTATACCAGTAAGAACCGTCAACAAGGAATGCTCTTACGGTGTTAGTTCTCACGCCGCCGTTTATAAAGTTCTTCTGTGCGCCCGTATGCGAAACGGAAGAAGAAATATCAGAGAAAAACCCTTCTTTATGAAGAATTTCGATAAACGCCGTAGCATAATATCTCGCAGCGGATTTCAGCGCAAGATTGCCGTTTTTATCGGTTATCGTCGTTTTAGTAACTATAGGTTTCTTGATGTAGTCTATCCCCTTGAAAAGATTTTCATCCGTATATCCGGTAACAACATCAACGCTGCCGTTAAAACCGTAAACGGCTTTAAGTTCTTCACTGCCCGCAAGAGAAGCCCAAAGACCTTCTACAAGATAGTTTGTATAATAAAGATTTGAGCCTGTAACCGTGAACGGTCCGGCACCGGTCTTTTTCTTAAGTTCGCCGCTTAAAATAAGCAATTCTTCCAGGGAAGAAGGAAGACCGTCGTCATCCGTATTAAATTTACCGTCCGGCCCGCACGATTTTTTTGCACTTGCACTCTTTATAAGGTATAAACTACCATATTCATTTTCGATAAGTTTACCGTTTTCGGCATCTTTCGCGATATACCAATTGTTTTTATCGAAATTGTCCTTATCGTAAGAAAGACCGGGGAACCACTCATAATGCGGCAAAGCGTAATAACCGCCGTCAGCACCTTTAAGACTTTCGCGGTTAGAAGCGTAAATACGATCTTCTATAGACTTCCCGTCGGAACCTTTTTCCGTTACAAGATCGTCAAGTTTAATAATCGAGCCGCTTTGAGCCAATTCATATATATTCGAATAGCGCTCATCGAATATAATGTGATATGCAGAAGTTGAAAGCGTACTGCTGTTAGGCTGTTCCGGAGTTATATCAACGTAAACGCCCGTTTTGCCATCTTCAAAATGTTCGTTTTTGTATTGTTCCTGAAAACGTTCGGCGGCTTTATAAAGCCAATTGGAGCCAATACCGCCAGGGAAGTTCTGGACCTTAATAACTGTTTTCGTGTCAAGATCGGCAGGCACCGAAGAACCCGAATTGTTGCCCGAACCGCCACAAGCAACCATGCCAAAAGCGAGCAACGCGCAAAGAATGCCTGAAAAAATTTTTTTCATTTTTTCCTCCGATATTTTTATTTTCCAACTAAATTTCGAATAACGCATGAATAAAATCACGTCATCGTATGATTATTATACACCATTAAAAATGAAATGTATATAAGCATTTTTAACTATTTATATTTCAAAAGCTAAACTTGTTTCGAGATAAATAAAAACATCCGCCACATTAACGCGTTTATAATTGGCGATGTGGCGAATCTTAAAGTCATACTTATAGTTGTTTATAATCATTTTACCATATAAGAACTCTGTTATCTACGAGAATATTATGTAAGAGAAAAAGCTCCGGAGAAATAGCAAAAGTTGTTAGCCACAGGTGATTGCGTTTGAACCCGC
>ERZ825159.2786-NODE-2786-length-13497-cov-3.141422_pt1 | contig 13497 bp, 10 predicted proteins | sample MGYA00519932_ERZ825159 | MGnify/ENA primary metagenome ERZ825159 (study PRJEB31778, sample SAMEA3449191) | human gut metagenome | biome: human gut; feature: human-associated habitat; material: faeces | place: United Kingdom | collected 2010/2012 ...
CTCAAGAGAGTGGCTTCTTTTTTTATATTCATAGCTGCGGGAGTGCAATTCACTGTTCGAAATCCGCGACGATACGTTACAATACCCCTATCACGAGAGATAGGGGTATTTTTATTATGGAACACTATATGGCAAACGAGAAGATCGAAGCCTATTTGAAAGCCCTCGAAAGCGAAGAACGCGCCGCGGCGACGATCGAGAAATACCGCTGTGCCTGTTGAGTTTTGCTGCGTTCCTGTGCGGTGCGAAGGTCACTTCGGAAACGATTCGACCCTGGAAAGACGACCTGCGCGAGAAAAACTACGCACCGTCGACCATCAACGCTTGTTTGGCGGCACTGAACGGCTTTTTCTGCTTCTGCGGCTGGACAGACTGCCGCGCACGGTTTCTCAAGATCCAGCGCCGCCTGTTTCGAGACAGCAGGCAGGAGCTAACGCGAGGGGAATACGAGAGGTTGGTCGCTGCGGCGGAGGCCACGGGCGACCGCGGTCTCGCGCTCCTGATGGAGACCATCTGCTCCACCGGCATCCGCGTCAGCGAGGTGCAGTACATCACGGTTGAGGCCGCGAAGAACGGCAAAACAGAAATTGCGCTCAAAGGCAAAATCCGCACGATCCTACTGCCGTCAAAACTCTGCCGCAAGCTGCTCAAGTTCGCCGCGCGGCAAAAAACCGCCTCCGGCGCGATCTTTCGCGCCAAAAGCGGCAAGTCCATGTCGAGATATCAAATTTGGCCGAAAATGAAAAAGCTGTGCGTCCGCGCGGGCGTCGACGCAGGGAAAGTTTTCCCTCACAATCTGCGCCACCTGTTCGCGACGGCATTTTATCGCGCATACAAGGATATCGTCAAGCTGGCGGATGTTTTCGGGCATTCGAGCATCGAAACGACGCGCATTTACCTTGTTACGAGCATGGCGGAGCATCGGCGTCAGCTCGAACAGCTAAAACTTGTATCATAAAAACGGAATCTATATTCTGTTGCGCAAAAATGCCAAAGCGAATACAGTTACCACTATATTCACAACTAAAGCGCATGCAGAGATCGAGCTGTCTGCGCCCGAGAACGCTCAAATGGGTGCAGAGGCACAAGCTTACAGTGCGTTTTCCCCTGTAAACTCCATAATTTATATTTGGAATCATAATTTCCCTAGCCTTTGTCGGAAGATTGTGCTATATTCTGCTACGAGTAAAGGAAACGATAAGATCGTTTCGCTTCCTTTGCATATACGGAATATAGATTCCGTTCTCAAAATCTCATATTTTGGCAAAACCGCCGAAAGGCGGCGACGCAAAGCCAGATGGGTCTAACGCCTCTCCGAATGGAGAATACGCTATGACAGCCGGTTGCACCCTTACTGATGTATTCGCTTGTCACTGCTCCGTCCGGCTTTGCTGGAACGGAGCTTTTTTCGCGAGGGAGAGGCTGACGATCCGACAGACATTTCGAGTGTTTTGCACGGAACAGGGAAAGACTGCTTTGCTTGCCCAGTGGGATATTGAGCGAAATTTACCACTCACGCCGGATGATGTGACTTTCGGCAGCCACAAAAGAGTCTGGTGGACCTGCCCAAGCGGCCACTCATGGCAGGCCATGGTTTACACCCGCAGCGAGGGTGCAGGCTGCCCCTACTGCACAGGCCGCAAGGCTTTACCTGAGCAGAACTGCTTGGCAAAGCAATTCCCAATGCTCGCGGTGGAGTGGGACAGCGAGAAGAACGCGCCCTTGACACCGAAGGACATTACGCCCGGCAGCCACAAGCTCATCTGGTGGCGCTGCCAGAACGGCCACTCCTACCGCTCCGCCGTGAAGACGCGCGTGCAGGGCAGTGGGTGTCCGTACTGTGCGGGAAAGAACGTCCTGCCAGAGGAAACCTCCCTTGCGACTGAGTATCCGTCGATCGCGAAAGAATGGGATGCGGCAAAAAACGTGCCTCTTTTGCCTACGCAGGTGATCTCCGGCACAAGGCGCAAAGTCTGGTGGCGCTGTCCGAAAGGCCATTCGTGGCGCGCGGCGGTGTATTCGAGGACGACCCTCGGCACGGGCTGTCCAGTCTGCACCGGACGGCAGGCGCTCGCAGGTGAAAACGATTTTGCGACGCTGTACCCGGACATTGCCGCGCAGTGGGACGGGATGAAAAACGGTGCGCTTCATCCAAGCAATGTCACTGCGGGCTCGAACCGCCGTGTGTGGTGGCGATGCGAAAAAGGCCACTCCTATCGTGCGATGATTGCGCAGCGCGTGCAGCGCGGCGATGGCTACCCTTACTGCGCCAACCGAAAGGTGCTGCTGGGCTTCAATGACTTAGCGACTGTTCAACCGCTTGTGGCCAAGCAGTGGCACGAGAGCCTCAACGGCGCGCTGACACCGGAGATGGTGACCGCGGGCAGCCACAAAAAAGCGTGGTGGCAGTGCTCTTACGGCCATGTCTGGAAAGCCACCATCTACTCGCGCGCGGGCGTGCAGCAATGCGGCTGCCCCGTCTGCGCCGGGAAAACCAAGCGCAAAACCAAGTAAACCCAGCCCGAGGAGGCGGGCAAAAGATAGAGAATCTTAGGAGGTAATGGAATGAAACGGCGATTATTGGCAAGTTTACTGACACTTGTCATAATGCTGAACCTGCTGCCGACGGTAGCTTGGGCAAGGAATGATGAGGGCATTGATGCTGATTCGGTAGAAATGTATTCCTCTGATGATGTAGTGACATCGGGGCCGATAACCATTTGGACGGGCAAAATAGTCAAAATTACCGTTCCCGAGGGGGACGCAGTCAGAAGCTCGAACGAAGCTATTGTTAGTGTTACGCAAGATGGCACGCTGACCGGCGGCAGAAAAGAGGGCCGTGCAGAGGTTATTGTGGGCAACTCTACTTGGGTCGTTTATAACTACGCCAGCGAAGCGGAGTATAACTATTTATACTCGCTGTTCCACGGGAAAACAATCTCCGTGATGGGCGACAGCATTTCGACGATCAAGGACAAAATCCCCAGCGGTAATGCTCTGTATTATGATAATACTACTGGCAAAGAGATGACTTTTGAGCGCAATTACTGGGGTGACATCATCACCCGTTTTGGCGCGACAGAGGGCATTGATGAGGCATGGAGTGGAAGCACCATCGGTTCTAAAGCTGCTTCTATGGCAAGCAAGGATAGAATCAACAAGCTTGACGATAATGGCACGCCGGATGTGATCCTGTACTATGGCGGCAGCAACCCGGACAGCTCGGTTGGTACGTTTGATCCCGATGCAGACTATGCGAAGACTGTCGATTGGGCGCAGTCCTATTCGGATACAGCGAGCGCCTACGCGGCTTCTCTGCAGCGCATGAAGGTAACCTATCCGGGTGCTGAGATTATCGCAATTATTCCCTATTATGAGCAAAATAATATTCCTAAACAGGCGGAAGTGATCGAGCAGATTGCAAAGCACTACGATATCACGACAATCGACCTGCGGGAGCTTCGGAAGCAGGAAGACATTTCTCCGAAAAACGAACTCCACCCTAATATGGATGGTCACAGCCAGATCGCGGCCTACATCTGCCAGCAGCTCTATGAGCAGCAGGCAGTGACTCCGAATGAGAAGACCGTCACCTATGATGCCAACGGCGGTAGCTTCAAAAACGGCAGTGATCCCATCAAGCAGTCCGTGACAGCCGAGCTGCCGAAGGCCACCCGCGCGGGCTACGCCTTTGTGGGCTGGTTCGATCGGGCTGCTGGCGGGAACAAGATTGCATCCGCTCTGGACACGGCGATTCCCTCTGGCATGCAGGACGACCTTAACGCTACGACCCTGTATGCGCATTGGACCCGCAGCTTTACGTGGGACTTCGACAATAATCTGGACGCTGTTGATGCGGATGGCAATGTTATCATCACTGTGAGTGCTGAACATGGCAGCACCACGTTGAACGATGACAACACAGTGAAGTTCAATGATTATCAGGGGAAACTGAGCACTCCATTCACTCTTGACCCGACGCAGAATTGGCGTGTCGAGTGGAAAGAAAAGAATCAGGCAAAAGAGAATATGCTCTTCAGCTCTACTGCAACGAGAGAAAAGGGTATGACCTATATTTTCCTGTATGAGCCGAGCATCTATATGGATACATATGATGTTACAAATAGCAAAACAGATTACATCAACTTTGGCGGTCCTGCATATCAGAAAGAGCCAACCTCCAATGAGTATTCTGTTGTCAAATTGGAGAATAACTATGATAAAGCTACCGAAACGAGCCTTGTGACTCTTTCTGTTGATGGTGAGCAGGTGTTTGCCAAGCTGAACACGCAGGGGAGATACGGAAGCCATGGATCTTCGTTGACTGCAAGTGACTATGAGCAGTATGCTTTGGAGAAGCTCAACTTTACATTTAATTACCTCGGCGGTAACAGAGACGGCGGCGATACTCCTGCTTGGAAGCTTTCCAACACCTTTGACTACATCAAGGTGACGCTGGGTGACGACCATACCCACACATATGGTACGACCTATTCCAGCGACAGCACTGGCCATTGGAAGACCTGCACTGAGTGCGGTGCAAACGGTGAATTTTCGAAGCACACCGGCGGTACTGCCACCTGTACTGCAAAGGCGGTTTGTGAAACCTGTGATCAGTCGTATGGCGAATTAGGCGCTCATAAGCTGACCAAGACCGATGCCAAGGCTGCCACCTGCACCGAGGCCGGCAACGAGGCCTACTGGACCTGCTCCGGCTGCGGCAAGTACTTCTCCGACGAAAACGGAACCAACGAGATTGAGAAGGACAGCTGGGTGCTCAAGACCCTCGGCCACGATATGACCAAGACTGACGCCAAGGAAGCGACCTGCACGGAAGACGGCAACAACGAGTACTACACCTGCTCCAGATGCGGTGGAGTCTTCAAGGACGAGGCTGGTACGCAGGCAACCACCGTTGAGGTGGAGACGCTGAAGAAACTCGGTCACGACTGGAGCAACAAGAACGGTATCTGCGCGCGCTGCGACGCCAAGTGCACCGAGACGCACAAGCCCGGCACGACCTGCTCTGTCTGCCACAAGTACACGAGCTATCCTTACGTTCCCGGCGCGCCGACCTATCCCGCGTCCGCTCCCGCTGTCCCCAACGGCACGGTGACCGTTTCCCCGGCCAACGCCTCCAAGGGCGCGAATGTGACCGTCACGGTGAAGCCCAACGAGGGCTATGTTCTTGAGACCCTGACCGTCACCGACAAAAACGGCGACGAGCTCAAGCTCACGGACAAGGGCAACGGCAAGTACACCTTTACCATGCCCGGCAGTAAGGTCGAGGTCAAGGCGACCTTTATGGAAGATAACAGCGTCTTCAACTTCTTCTACGACGTGCCCAACGACGCGTTCTTCTATGAGGCCGTCAAGTGGGCGGTCAAAAGCGGCGTGACGAACGGCCTGTCCGACACAATGTTTGGCCCCTACGAGTCCTGCACGCGTGCGCAAATCGTTACTTTCCTATGGCGCGCTGCCGGCAGCCCCGAGCCGAAGACGGCAGCAGCTTCGCGGACGTTCCTGCGAGTGCTTATTACGCCAAAGCCGTCGCCTGGGCGGTTGAGAACGGCATCACGAACGGCATGACCGAGACGACCTTTGCGCCCGACGCGACCTGCACCCGCGGCCAGAGCGTGACGTTCCTGTACCGCGCCCTCAAGGGCACCGCGAGCGGCAGCACGAACTTCACCGACGTTGCGTCCGACGCATTCTACGCTGACGCGATTAACTGGGCCGTTGCGAACAATGTGACGAACGGCACGTCCGCCACGACGTTCAGCCCCAACGCGGACTGCACCCGCGCGGAGATCGTGACGTTCCTCTACAGAGCCTATCAGGGCAAGTAAATCCAACTGAAAAAAGCGGCGGTTCATCAGAACCGCTGCTTTTTTGCGCCGCATTGACAAGCGCTCCCGCCCTCGGTATACTATGACCAAAAGCAAGGCGGCAGTCAAAAATGCAGACGAGTTTGAGACATCAAACTCGAAAAGGGGAGAGCAAATGAAGTATCTTAGAAAGCCTGCGGGCATGTGGGCGCTGTTTGCCGGATCGTTTGAAAAGCACCTGACGGTCGAATTCGACCTGACCGCGGAGCAGGCGAAGGACGTTGCGGCGCGTGCCAAAAAGAAATATCGCGAGATCATCGCGAAGCTGCCGGAATTTGACAAGCGCGACCGCTTCGAAATGAACATCGTCAACTGCGCGATGCTCGCCGCGTTTATCCTGTGCATGCCGCAGCGGCCGGACATCGAAACGCTGACGGACTACTACGCCGCGGCGATGATGACGCCCGCGATGAAGGCTTTCTGCCGCGCGAGCGGAAAGAAAAAGTTCACGCCCAAGGACATCGAGGGCATGAAGGCGACGGCGAAGCTGCGCGCGGGCGATCGCAACCCCTATTCGTGGAACATGGACTTTTTCGAGTACGAGGACGGCAGCGGCTACGAGGCGCGCTTCACGACCTGCGGCATCTGCACGCTGATGCAGGTGTTGGGGCTCTACGATCTGACGTCCGCGCTGTGCCATCTCGACTACACGATGAGCGACGCGGGCGGCGCGTCGGATTTCGTGCGCGAGTACACGCTCGCCTCCGGCGGCCCCTACTGCGACTGCGGGTATCACAAAAAGCAGTGAAAAAACAAAAAGGATGCGTCTTTCGATGCATCCTTTTTCCTTTATGTAGGGGACTCAATCTTCGTTGTAGGCATCCGAGGCCTTGATGCGCTGGTACATGTCCTGCATCTGGCGGTCGATCTCAGCGATCTTGCCCGCGCATTCGAACATCTCCTCGTTGATGCCCTCGGGCAGCTTCGTTTTGTCGACCTTGTAGCGGATATCGTGCTCAAGGCTTGCCCAGAAGTCCATGGCGATCGTGCGCAGCTGGATCTCCGCCACGACGTATTCCGTCCGGTCGGAGAGGTAGACGGGCACCTTGATGTCCATGTGCAGCGAGCGGTAGCCGTTGTAGTTCGGCGTCTGGATGTAGTCCTGCTTTTTGACGATCTCCACATCCGTCTGCCGCGCCAGCATCTCGCCCACGCGGTAGACATCGTCGATGTAGCTGCAAACGACGCGCACGCCCGCGATGTCGTTGATGTTTTTTCGCGCGGACTCGATCGAGAGCGGCAGGCCGCGCTTGATGAGCTTGGCGACGATGCTCGATTGCGATTTGACGCGCCCGTCGATGTGATGAATGGGATTGCGTGCATAAAGAACATTGAATTCACTGTTGAGAATATTGAATTTCAACGTGAGCTGCCGAACCGCCGCGTCATAGAGATTCTGCATGACGAGAAAGTCATGCGGATCTTCGCAGAGTGCGGCGCCGTTCCCCGTTCGATTCATTCTGAGCCGTCCTTTCCATCGGAAGCGTCAACGCCCGCCCGATGAGCTTTTGTTCCTTTCAGTATAGCAGACGATCACCGCCGCGCCAAGGGGAGAAATGCTGATTTTCCGCAAAAGTCTGCGCGAAAAAATCAGCGGGCGGGAGAAACTACCAAGCGACGGGCAAAAGAACTTGCAATGCAGCGCAAGCCATTCTATAATTAACCTGAAAGGATATGCACAGCGTTCGGCACTTCCGCTCCGGTGGCAGAGCGAACGCGCGGAAGGTGCAGAAAAGAACAATGGATAAAAAAGGAAAACAGCAATTTCTTCTGGTCGCGTTCGGCGTGGCGCTCTATGCCGCGCTGATGAATCTCAACGAAGTCGCGGCGTTTCTCACGAGGCTCGCTACCCTCTTCACGCCGGTGATCATAGGGTTATTGATGGCGTTTGTCCTCAGTGTGCCGATGCAGGGCATCGCAGGACGTTTGACGCGCCTGATGCCAAAGGCAAAGGAAAAACACATTGACCTTCTCAGCCTGCTGCTGACGCTTTTGTGCGTGGTTATCGTCGTGGTACTGCTGTGCGTTCTGGCGCTGCCGCAGCTTGCCGCGTCGCTCAAGAGCATCGGCACACTGGTCAGGGAGAACTGGCCGGACTGGGCGCGCCTTCTCTCGGATCACGGCGTGGATACAAGCGAGCTCACCGATCGCATCGCCGCGCTCGATTGGAAAACAGTGCTGGAAAAGGCGCTCACCGGCGCCGGCGCGCTGATCGACTCGGTGGTGGATCTTGCCGGTACCACAGTCTCGGCGGTGGCCAACGTCACCTTTGCCATCGTCATCATGTTTTATGTGCTGCTCGACCGGCGCAGCCTTGCTAAACAGAGCCGCAGACTCCTCTACGCCAACCTGAGCGAGCGAAAGGCCGATCAGGTCTGCCGCATCGCGCGCCTGACGCACACCACCTACGCCCGTTTCCTGTCCGGGCAGTGCGTGGAGGTCGTGATCCTCGGCACGATGATCTTTCTCGCGTTCTCCCTGTGCGGCATTCCCTACGCGGGGCTGACCGCCGCGCTGACGGCGGCCTTCGCCTTTGTTCCCTACATCGGCGCGCTGGCCTCCTGCGCAATCGGCGTACTGCTGACGCTGCTTGCCCAGCCGGAGAAGGCGCTGCTGTGCCTGATCGTCTATCAGGCGGTGCAGTTCACGGAAAATCAGTTCATCTACCCGCATGTGGTTGGCAGCAGCGTGGGGCTTGCGCCGCTGTGGACGCTCCTTGCGGCATTGCTTGGCGGCAAGCTCTTCGGCCTTGTCGGTATTGTGTTTTTCATTCCCCTCACGGCGGTAGTACTCCAGCTCGTACATGAGCACACCGCACAGCAGCTTTCGGAAAAGAAACTCGACCGCGAGGATCTGATCGAATAACAAAAAAGGACGACAGCTATTTTTAGCTGTCGTCCTTTTTTGTGCGGTCACGACTGCGCCATGCGCTCGAGGAGCTGGAAGGCCTCTTCGAGCTTGGGGTCGATATGGTCGGTCTGCAAAGCCTCGCGCACGCAGCCTTCGATGTGCGCGCGCATGATCTGCTGGTTGGCGCTTTTGAGGAGCGACTGCGTGGCGAGAAGCTGGTTGGAGATGTCCACGCAGTAGCGGTCGTCGTCGATCATCTGCAAAATGCCGTCGAGCTGGCCGCGAGCAATTTTCAGCTTGCGGCGGACGGAATCACGATCCGCTCTCATGGCCTTAGCGGATGGAGACGGCCTGATAGCCCGCCTCATCCACGGCGGCCTTGAGCGCCGCGTCGGTTACGCTGCCGTCCACGCTGACGGTGGCGGACTTGCTCTCGAGATCGACCTTTGCCTCCTTCACGCCGGGGACGGCGGAAAGCGCCTGCTGAACGTGATTCACGCAATGCATGCAGGCCATGCCCTCAATGCTGATGACTTTTTCCATGTTTGTTTCTCCTTTTTCATTACTTGCCATAATTTCCTTGCTTACTATCTCCACTCCGCGATCCGACGGAGAAGAAACTGTTTTCGGTGCTGCCTCCGTGTGCTTGGCCTTGAACCAGCGCAGGCGCAGCGCATTGCTCACCACAAACACCGAGCTGAAGCTCATCGCGAGCGCGCCGAGCATCGGGTTCATCTTGAGCTGGAAGGCGGGGTAGAACACGCCCGCCGCGATGGGAATGCCGATGGCGTTGTAGAAGAACGCCCAGAAGAGGTTTTCCTTGATGTTGCGGATGACCGCGCGGCTCAACTGCACGGCGGTCGAGACGTCGAGAAGGTCACTGCGCATCAGCACAATATCCGCCGACTCGATGGCGACGTCCGTACCGGCGCCGATGGCAATGCCGACGTCTGCGCGCGCAAGGGCGGGCGCATCGTTGATGCCGTCGCCGACCATGGCGACCTTCTTGCCGCCCTCCTGTAAGCGGCGGATCTCGCGTTCCTTATCCTGCGGCAGCACCTCGGCCACGACGCGGTCCACGCCGACCTGACGGCGGATGGCCTCGGCGGTCTTGGCGTTGTCGCCCGTGAGCATGACGACTTCAATGCCCATGCTCGAGAGCTCGGCGATGGCCTGCGCGCTCGTGGGCTTGACGACATCGGCTACGGCGATGAGGCCGATGAGCTTGCCGTCCAGCGCAAAGTAGAGCGGCGTCTTGCCGTCCTCAGCCAGCGCTTCGCCTTGTGCGAGCAGCTCACTGTTTTCGATGCGGTTTGCTTCCATCATGCGGCGGTTGCCGGCAAGGCAGAGCTGGCCCTCGACCTCGCCGCGGATGCCCTGACCGGGGATCTGCTCAAATTTGTCGACGGACAGGAACGTGAGCGATTCCTTCTCCGCCTCGGCCACGATGGCCTCGGAAAGCGGATGCTCGGAGAGCTTTTCGAGCGACGCGGCGACGGAGAGAAGTTTGTCCCTGCCGATGCCGCCGTCGACGACGTCGGTGACGACGGGCTTGCCCTGCGTGATGGTGCCGGTCTTGTCGAGCACGACGGTGTTGACGCTGTGCGTCGTCTCAAGCGCTTCGGCAGACTTGATGAGGATGCCGTTCACCGCGCCGCGGCCCGTGCCGACCATGATGGCCGTCGGCGTGGCGAGACCCAGCGCGCAGGGGCAGCTGATGACGAGAACGGAAATACCGATGGACAGCGCAAATTCCACGCTGTGGCCCGTCAGCAGCCACGCTGCCGTCGCGATGACGGCGATCGTGATGACGACGGGGACGAACACGCCGCTGACCTTATCGGCGAGCTTGGCGATGGGCGCTTTGGAGCTCGTGGCCTCGTCCACAAGGCGTACGATCTGGGAAAGGGCGGTATCGTCGCCGACTTTGGTCGCGCGCATCTTGAAATAGCCGGATTTGTTGATGGTCGCGCCGATGACGCTGTCTCCGGCCTGCTTTTCGACGGGGATGCTCTCGCCCGTCAGCGCGGATTCGTCGACCGAGGACGTTCCCTCGAGCACGACGCCGTCGACGGGGACGCTCTCGCCCGCCTTGACGATCAGCACGTCGCCGAGTTGGACCTCCTCGACGGGGATGACGCTCTCGACGCCGTTGCGCTCGACCGTCGCGGTCTTGGGCGCAAGGTCCATGAGCTTTGTGATGGCATCAGAGGTCTTGCCCTTGGCGCGGGCCTCCATCGTCTTGCCCATGGTGATGAGCGTCAGGATCGTGCCTGCGGACTCGAAGTACAGCTCCATCATATAGGTGTGCACCGTATCCATGTCCATTCTTCCAAAGCCGATGCCGATCTTATAGATGGCGTAGATGCCGTACACGATGGCGGCGCTGGAGCCCAGTGCGATCAGCGAATCCATGTTCGGCGAGCGCTGCCACAGCGTCTTGAAGCCGACGATATAGTACTGGCGGTTGATATAGACGATGGGCAGCAGCAGCAAAAACTGCGTGAATGCGAACGTCATCGCATTTTCCATGCCGAGGAAGCACGCGGGCAGCGGCCAGCCCATCATGTGGCCCATCGAGAGATAGAACAGCGGGATGGTGAAGAGGAGCGAGAGGGCGAGACGCTTTTTCATGTCGCTGTACGCCTTCTGTGCGGCGCTGGCGCCGCCGGTCTTGGCAGTCTGCGCGGCGGGGGCGCTGCCGGGCTTTGCATGCAGAGACGCACCGTAGCCCGCCTTTTCGACCGCGGCGATGATCTGCGCGGACGAAAGCTGGGATTCGTCGTATTCGACGACCATGCTGTTTTTCAGCAGGTTGACCGCGACCTGCTGCGCGCCGGGCTGCTTGGCGACGGCCTTTTCCACGCGGCTGGAGCAGGCGGCGCAGCTCATGCCGGTCACGTCATAGGTTTCCTTTTTCAATTTGATTCCTCCTTCGGGGCAAATACAATACCCGTGTGGGGTATTTTTCATTTACCGACAGTATAGGTCGGAAATTGGCGGATTGTCAAGACTTCTTTTCGAGAAATTTCCGTTTGGGCGAAAGTTGCGGCGTTTCGGTCGGGAAAACTTACCGCCGCCGCGCCGCTGGACAGCTTGCATCCCTTATGATAAACTGACGGCATGCGTTTTATGATAAGCAGGTGAAAAATGAAGCAAAAACATATCTTGAAATGGCTGGGCATCGCGCTGGGCGCGTACCTTTTTTACGCCGTGCTGACGGCCGTTTTTGTTCCACTGCCGCAGAAAGAGGCGGCGGGGGAGCTGTGGAGCCAGTATGAAGCCCGATTGAGTACGGACGCATCGCAGGAGCGCGTGAGGAGCATCGAGGATACGGACAGTGCGCTGCTCTGGCGCTTGCAGCTCATCGAAAGTGCGGAAAGGGAGGTCATCTTCTCGACCTTTGACCTGCGCGCGGACGGCAGCGGACAGGATTTGATGGCCGCGCTCTATGGCGCGGCGCAGCGCGGCGTGCGGGTGCGCGTCATCGTCGACGGGCTGAACGGTTTTCTGCATCTGCAAAACAGCGGCGTTCTCCGCGCCCTCGCGGCGGAGGAGAATGTGGAGGTGCGCTTTTATGATCCCATCGACCTGCTGCGCCCGTGGAAGCTCAACTACCGTCTGCACGACAAGTATCTGATCGCCGACGGGAGCAAATACATCCTCGGCGGGAGAAACTCGAACGATCTCTTCCTCGGCTCGTATCAGGAGAACCAGAACATCGACCGCGACGTGCTCGTCGTGTCGGACGGGGGAGAGGGCAGCTCGGTCTCCCAGCTTTTGACGTATTTTGAAAGCGTCTGGTCGCAGCCGGAGAATAAAACCATCACAGGCAAGACGTCCTCGCAGACCGACGCGCTGCAGGAGCGCTACGCGGCGCTATGCGCGGTGCATGGAAAAGAGCTTGCCGCCGTCGACTGGGAGGTGGAGACCGCGGCGGTCACGCATGTGAGCCTTCTCAGCGGCTCGCCGCGCGCGGAGGCGAAAGCGCCTGAGCTGTGGGACGCGCTTGTCCGCCTGATGGCGCAGGGCGATGACGTCCTGCTGCAAACGCCGTACATCATCTGCAACGACAAAATGTATAACGATTTGGAAGCACTTGCCGAGACGCGGCAGCTGCGCGTGCTGACGAATGCCGTTGAAAACGGCGCGAACCCGAGCGGCTGCTCGGACTACTTACGCGAAAAGCAAAATCTTTTATCGCGCGGCGTCGACGTGTACGAGGTCGTCTGCGGCCAGTCGCTGCATACGAAGACAATTTTAATCGGAAACGATTTGAGCGTCATCGGTTCATTCAACGCCGACATGCGCAGCGCATATCTCGACACGGAGCTGATGCTCGTCATCGAGAGCGAGGAGGTCAATGCCGCGCTGCGGCAGGAGAGCGTACAGTACATCGACCAGAGCCGCCTCGCCCTGCACGACGGCGGCACGGAATACGGCGCGCGGTTTGAAGAAATGACGCTGCCTTGGGCAAAGCGCGCGCTGTATACGATTCTGAGCGTTGTCCAGCGCCCGATCCGCCATCTGCTGTAACGAAAAGTGCGGCATAGCGGAAAATGAGGGAAAGGAATACGGATTTTGCCCGTATTTCCGTTTTTTCACCTTGCAAAAGACGTTCTGGTTTGCTATGATAAAAAATACGTATGGATACGTTCCGCTTTTTGTGGAGACAGAGGATAAGAAAGGAAGATCGTTATGATTTACACGACCGAAGTTCAGCATATGTGCCCCGTTGCGAAGGGCGCATATCACGGTC
>ERZ825159.2799-NODE-2799-length-13432-cov-3.146072_pt1 | contig 13432 bp, 7 predicted proteins | sample MGYA00519932_ERZ825159 | MGnify/ENA primary metagenome ERZ825159 (study PRJEB31778, sample SAMEA3449191) | human gut metagenome | biome: human gut; feature: human-associated habitat; material: faeces | place: United Kingdom | collected 2010/2012 ...
CTCCATAATGTTCCTATTACACAAAAAACGCTCCGCGAGGATGCGACCAGATGCATGAGGAATCATATAAAAATAGTATTGTTTTAAGTGGAAAGGAACGATATAATTTTATTATTGGTAAGTGATGGGCAGGAGGAAAATTATATGGAAACAAACTATGCAAAAAGTGCATACAGAACCTTTTTATTCTGGGGAGTATGTTCTTCTCTTGGGGTTACCGTATCCACCCTTGTGGATGCTACTCTGGTAGGAAATTTTATAGGCAGTACCGGCCTGGCTGTGGCGAACATTGCAACACCGGTATTTCTGCTTTATTTACTTATGGGAATCACCCTAGGCGGCGGTGCAGGCGTCTTAATTGGGAAAAAACTTGGTGAAGCAGATCTGAAAGGTGCAAATCGGGTTTTCGGCTCCGTATTAAGTGCAGGCCTGATAACAGGTGTGCTTTTCGCAGCAGTATCTCTCGTATTTCGCAGCGCATTATGCAGTCTGCTTGGTGCCACACCGGAGCTTTTGCCACAGGCACTGCAGTATCTGACTGTGGTATTTGCTTTTGCCCCGATTTATGTAGTGTATAATATTCTTTCCATAGCAGTGCGTACAGACGGCGCACCAAAGCTGGCTGCCATTTCTTCAGCTGGCGTTATTGTCACAAATTTAAGCCTGGATCTGCTGTTTATGAAAGTGCTGAACTGGGGACTTGTTGGGGCTTCGGCGTCTTTATGTATTGCGGAAACAGTAGGAACTCTGATTCTGCTTACTCATTTTTGGAACAAGCAGGCGCTTTTAAGCTTTCATTTTCACATTCCTACAGGAAATGAGATCAAAGAATATGTGGAAAATGGATTTGGCGTAGGCTCTGCATTTATTTTTCAGGCAGTGGTTATGCTGGTGTTTAATACCATGCTGTTAAAGGAAAATTTTGAAAATGGCACTTTTTCTGTGGCTGTATTTGGCGTTATTTATACCATGAGCACTATTCCGGGAGCCATGTTTGACGGAGCCGGAGCTGCAGCCTCAACGGTTATCTCTATTTTAGGCGGTGAGAAGGACTGGAAAGGAATGCTGGCAGTGTACCACGATGGACTGCGGATCGTTGCAGCTGCAGGAATGCTTATGGCATTGTTTTTTGCTGCCGGCGCAAAGAATATTCTGGTTTTCTTTGGTCTGAATGATGGCCAGGCATTGGAAACAGCAACAGTGGCGTTTCGTATTTACGCATTAAGTGTGGCTCTGGCAGGAGTGAATGTGGTAACTACATCTTTCTGGCAAACAATAGGAAAGACAAGGTATGCTTCCGGGTTATCTGTTTTACGCAACTTCATTCTCATGCTGGTGGCCGGATTTTTGCTGATTGAGAAAAAGGGTATTGTAGGGCTTGCGCTTGTGTATGTGATAAGTGAGGGAATTTGCCTGCTGCTGGTTTTGGCAATACAGATATTTGGAAAAATAAAAGATTACATAAAAGAAAAATACAGTTTTACCAACCGGGTTTTTGAGGAATATTATCCCATCGAGGAAGGCAGTATGGAAAAAATGTCCCAGAATCTGGAAGGGTTGTGCGATGAATGGGAGCTTGATTTTAAGCAGTCTTTTTTTATCCATCTGATCGTGGAGGAGCTGCTTCTGAATATTATGAAATTTGGTATCGGCGAAACAGATAAGAAATATTATGTATCCGTAAAAGTAATGGATAACAACGGTGAATGCATCCTGCGGATCCGGGACAATGTCAATTCCTACAATCCTTTCGACCTTCGCGGTGACGAGGTTGACCGTGCTGTAATGGAAATGATCAAGAAAAAGGCGAAGTATTATGAGTATCAGAGAAAGCTGGTGTTCAATTATCTTTATGTGACGATATAACTTGTTTTACATATGGCAACATGCTAAACTGAGTTTAAATAAATTACCAGATGGAGGTGACCACTCATGAGCCAGACTGTGTTTCTGGGAGAATAAGGATTCTGTTACCTTGATCACACGTTCCCGGTATTTGGAAAGACATTTGTACTTGATAAAAAGGTAAAGAAAGTCCGCCTGTATGCAACCGCATATGGTGTTTATGAAGTGGCAGAGCTGCTTGGGGCTGCACCGCAGGCGAAACCGCTTTATGACGCTGTTGTGAATGCACTGAATGCGAAATGTAAAAATAACAAATAACAGCTATTTATCCCACTTTTCTTTTCGATATTCCCCAGGTGTCACCTGGTAGTGCTTTTTGAAAGCTCTGCAAAAATAATCTACATTGTGAAAACCGGTTTCGGCTGAAATGGTGCTGACTTTTTTCTCTGTATGGGAAAGCAGAAGGGCAGCCTGTTTCAGCCGATAGTTTATTAGATAGTTAACCGGCGTGATGTGCAGATAGCGCCGAAAAAGGTTTAAGGCAGAGCTTTTACTAATCATAGACTGTGCAGCAATCTCATCCAAGGAAAGATTTTTTCTGTAATTTTCGTGAATAAACTGCATCATCAGCTGGAGCCTTGCGCGGTTTACAGAGAACTGTCCAGTGATTTCCGGTGAAGTGGAAAGGTCTGTATGTTCGTATATTTCCAGCCAGAGCTGCTGCATAAGGGCAGAGGTCAGAAGATGGCAGGAAGAACCGGAAGTCTGCGCAGAAAAAATCTGCTTCATAAGATCGAGAACTCTGGCCTGCCAGGAAATCTCTCTGCAAAAAATCCAAAAAGGAATATTCGATGTAACGATAGGCTTTACATAGTTCTGGTAGATATAGCTGTCTGTAGCTGCAAGGAAAGAGGGCATGCAGAGAAAGTTTGGGATGACAGCATCCACAGGAGAGGAAAAACGGTGAAGGAATTTGGAATTAATAAAAATGCCGCTGTCAGCTGGCAGCTCCAGCTGTTTTTCCCCAATCCATGCAGTTACGGTTCCGGATTGAATATACACAAATTCCAGCTCCGTATGCCAGTGCCAGTCTATGCAGTTAAAATCAAATTGGGCTAAATGCTCATAATAGTAGCGAAAGGGATAGTCCTGGCTTCCGTGGGGAATGGTCTCCATTAAATTTTCGTCGGTAATAATTTTGGTATATACGTTGGTTTCTTTCATATCTTGTTTATCCTCAAATCGAGACCTGGAGCCTGTTTGAAAATCATTCCCGCAATCTGCACGTCCCACTTTGCGGTATATTTTGCAGAAAACCTTTTTCGAACCGCTCTGGGAAGTGCCCCGAAAAAATAGAAAATTAATGTTTTTACGATATTATACAATAAAAATCAGAAATAATCCAATGAAAAACACATTTAAATATAATATAATCCAATAAGACAAAAATCTTCTTTAAAGAAGAAAAAAAGGAGAACCAATCATGCCAAATTACCAGAAAACCAAACGAGCCTGTTATATGGGCTTTATCACCCAGGCTATAGCAGCAAATTTTGCACCTTTGCTGTTTCTGAAATTTCACACAGATTATCATATTTCCCTTGGAAATATTGCACTGATCTCCACCTGCTTTTTCTTTACCCAGCTGCTGGTTGACTTGTTTTGTGCCCGATTTGTGGACAAAATCGGATATCGCGTGTGCATTGTAACCTCTGAGATCAGTTCCGCTTTAGGACTGGTGGGGCTGGCATTTCTTCCGGAGCTTTTGCCAGATCCTTTTATGGGAATTATCATCAGTGTTATTGTTTATGCTGTTGGAAGCGGACTGATTGAAGTGCTGTGCAGTCCTATTATGGAAGCATGTCCTTTCAAAAATAAAGAAGCGACCATGAGTCTTCTTCATTCCTTCTACTGCTGGGGCTCTGTGGGAACCATTGCAGTTTCCACCCTGTTTTTCGCAGTTTTTGGAATGGACAGCTGGAAGTGGCTGGCAGTTTTGTGGGCAATCGTTCCGGCCGTTAATGTTTACAACTTTGCCACCTGTCCCATCGAACATCTGGTGGATGAAGGGGAAGGCATGAAGATCAGGGAACTGTTTCGTAAGCCTGTGTTCTGGATTGCCGTGTGTCTGATGGTGTGTTCAGGGGCATCAGAGCTGTCCATGTCCCAGTGGGCATCTGCCTATGCAGAGGCGGCACTTGGACTGTCAAAGACCATCGGAGACCTGGTCGGTCCCTGCATGTTTGCCATTACGATGGGAATCAGCCGTATGATCTTTGGAAAATACGGAGATAAAATGGACTTGATGAAATTTATGGCAGGATCCGGAATTTTATGCGTATTCTGCTATCTTCTTGCATCTCTGTCCTCAAATCCGGCAGCAGGACTGATTGGCTGTATTGTATGCGGATTTTCCGTTGGAATCATGTGGCCTGGAACCATCAGTATTTCCTCTAAGAAATTTCCGGCAGGTGGAACTGCCATGTTCGCCCTTCTTGCCATGGCCGGAGATCTTGGAGGCAGTATAGGCCCTGGAATCGTGGGCCGTGTCACACAGAATGCAGGAGATAACATCCGCGTGGGTATGGGCGTAGGCCTGATTTTCCCAGTGGTGCTGCTGGTGATGGTTTTTCTGCTGAAAAAGGTGAAAGTAGAGGAAAAATAACTGATATTTGAAAATCTACAGAGGGTTTAGAACGTGTTTGAAAAAGGCTTTCTGCAAAAAATTTCCATAAAGCAGGGAGTACAGATGGTGGGAATGATTTTCAAACACGCTCTGAAATATAATAGGAAGGCTGAGGTATTATTTAAAACGGGTTGGCGTAAATTAAAGATAAGTATATTCTGAGTATGCATATGCTGCAAAATGGAGGAAATATGCCAGATCAGAAGCTGGATAATCTTTTGAACCTTGCGCTGGATGCCACAGAAGAGGAAAGAGAGAAATCCCGAAATCTGAATGTGGGGTATGAGAAGCAGACACGAAAGTGGGAAATTATTGTGAAGTATAGTGAAATGGGTGATTCTGTTGAGGCGTTGCTTGGTGGATCCGGAATTTCCGTGGTTCCTCTCCTTGGCGGGTATGCCATTGTGACGCTTCCTGAAAGTATGCTGGAACAATATTCCCAGCGTCCCCAGATAGAATTTATAGAAAAGCCCACCCGTCTGTATTTTGAAGATCTTTTTTCAAAAGAGGCAAGCTGTATTACCCAGGTACAGCGCGATGAACCGGGGAATCTGCAGCTGACAGGGCGCGGCGTGTTGATCGGACTTGTGGATTCCGGGGTGGATTACAGGCATCCTGCATTTCTTACAGCAGATGGAAAGTCCAGGATTCTGCGTTTGTGGGATCAGAGCATTCCCGGTAATCCCCCGGAGGGCTATGCAACAGGAACTGAATATACCAATGAGGAAATCAATGAGGCGTTGTCCCTCTCTGTGCAGGAGGGGCGGCGCCTTGTTCCGTCTGAAGATGGAAGCGGTCATGGAACCGCTGTGCTTGGAGTGGCAGCTGGCAGCGATTTTTCCCGTGGGGCAGTGAACCGGGGTGTGGCATATGAAAGTGACCTTCTGGTTGTGAAAATGGGTATTCCAAGACAGGACTCTTTTCCAAGAACTACAGAGCTGATGCAAGGTGTAGATTATCTGGTTCGGCAGGCTATACGGCTTGGAAGACCAATCGCGCTCAATTTAAGCTTTGGAAATAATTATGGCTCACACAGAGGCGATTCTCTGCTGGAAACTTATCTGGACAATGTGTCCGGTATGGGGAAAAATGTGATCTGTGTAGGAATGGGCAACAATGGAAATGATGCTCTGCATACCGGAGGCATGCTTTCGCCAGGTGAAATCCAGGAAATTGAACTTGGTGTTGGTGCCTTTGAGCCTACCTTAAATGTGCAGCTTTGGAAAAATTACGAAGATGAGATGGAAATCTATCTGGAACATCCAGCCGGGGAGCGTGTTGGCCCCCTTTTTGAAACACTGGGCGCCCAGCGTTGGCAGGCGGGAAATACGGAACTTCTGATTTATTATGGAAAACCGGCACCGTATCATGTGACGCAGGAGATTTATGTGGATTTTCTGCCGCAGGATGAGAAAACCCCCTATGTAGACAGCGGTGTGTGGAAAATAATCTTAGCAGCAAGAAATATAAAAAACGGGGAATATTTCCTGTGGCTTCCAGGTGGCAAAACTTTAAATCCAGGTACAGCCTTCTATCTTCCACGTCCCCAGGGAACCCTCACAATCCCTGCCACCGCCAGGCGCGTGATCAGCGTCGGCGCCTACGACGCCCGTCAAAACACCTATGCTGATTTCTCTGGCCGCGGCTGTCGTGCCCTCCCCTATCCAAAACCCGACCTTGTCGCTCCCGGTGTTGATATCTATGCTCCCCGCTCTGGTGGAGGCTATGCATCCTTCACTGGCACTTCCTTTTCCACGCCTTTCGTTACTGGTGCAGCCGCCCTCCTTATGGAATGGGGAATCACCCGCCGAAACGATCCCTACCTCTATGGCGAAAAACTAAAAGCCTATCTCCGTCGTGGTGCAAAAGCCTTGCAAGGATCGGAAAAGTTGCCAAATGACTTAATTGGGTGGGGACGACTCTGTTTGGAAAGTAGCCTGCCAGAATAGGATAATTAATGTACAAGATGTAGCAATTTAAAGTGTCCCAATCTGAACATTTTAAAAAGCAGGTCGGATTATTGACTTTTACACCAAGTGTTTCCGAATGGATTAATAAAACGAATGCCATAAAAACTACTGTTTATGTAAAAAAAGAACCGTTTATGTAAAAAAAGAACCGTTTATGTAAAATACAGCAGAATCTGCTGGAATATGATAAAATGCTCCTGCAAATAACAAAGGGAGGAAATGATTATGACAGGATTTTTAGTAAATTTACTGAGCCCGGTTTTCAGCAGTCTCGGTGTAAGTCAGGCTGACCTTACATCCTATATTGAGAAGCTGATCGGCTACGTTATCGCAATCTTTGCTTTACTTGTTGTGATGATCGTAGTAATGGTTGTGGCTCATAAAGCCAAAAAGGGATTCCGCCATGTGATCCGCTGGCAGGCTGCCATTGCATTTATTGCAATTGTTGCAGTGCTTGTAAATGTAATCTGCTACGGACCGATGTACAACAACGTATCAAGTGTTTTAAACGCAAAGAAAGTAGTACTTGCACAAGAGACTACAGACCAGAGCCATGCAACCATTCAGAAGGTTGCTGAAGAAGGAATGGTATTACTGAAAAACGATGGTATCTTACCTCTTTCCTCAGATACAAAGAAACTGAATGTATTCGGCTGGGATTCTACAAACCCGCTGTTTGGCGGAACAGGATCAGGATCTTCTGATTCTTCCACAGCAATCGGTATTCTGCAGTCCTTAAAGGATGCCGGATATGAGACAAACGAGTCTCTTACCAAGATGTATACTGACTACAGAGCTGACCGTCCTACAATTGCTATGGCACAGCAGGACTGGACACTTCCTGAGCCGACAAAGGATTATTACACAGACAGTCTGATGGACGAAGCAAAAGAGTATTCTGACACAGCTGTAGTTGTAATTGGACGTTCCGGTGGAGAGGGTGCAGACCTTCCAACCGATATGAAGTCTGTAATTGATGGAAGCTATGCAAAGATGGCAGAGGAAGTATCGGTTTCCCCGGATAATTACGGATATGTAAAAGGAAGCTACACAAACAATGGAGACTATGATGACTTCGATGAGGGAGAAAGCTATCTCGAGCTTTCCAACACAGAGGAAGATATGCTGGATACAGTATGCTCCCAGTTTGATAATGTTATTGTAGTTGTAAATGCAAATAATGCAATGGAACTGGACTGGGTTGACAAATATGAGCAGATCGGTGCTGTTATCTTTGCTCCTGGAGCAGGTGCAACAGGCTTCGAAGCACTGGGCGAGATCATCAATGGTTCTGTAAACCCATCTGGAAAAACAGTAGATACCTTTGTAAAGGATCTGACAGAGACTCCATACTACAACAATATGGGTCTGAATGCTTATACAAACGTAGAAGATCTGAAAGAGCAGATCGCAGCAAATGATCCGGCTTACGAAGGAAGCATGGGATTTGTAAACTATGCAGAAGGAATCTATGTAGGATATAAATTCTATGAAACAGCAGCTGAAGAGGGTCTTATCAAGTATGAGGATATGGTACAGTATCCATTTGGATATGGACTCAGCTACACAACCTTTGACAAACAGATTGAGAATTTCAAGGATAACGGAGATACCGTCACCTTTGATGTAACAGTAGAGAACACAGGCTCTGTTGCAGGAAAAGATGTTGTGGAAATTTATTACACAGCACCTTACACAAACGGTGGAATTGAGAAAGCAGCAGCAAACCTGATCGCTTTCGAGAAAACAGATTCTATTGAGCCGGGAGAATCCCAGACAAAATCCTTTACCATCAACAAAGAAGATATGGCTTCCTATGATTCTGAAGGTATTAAGATTTCCGGAGGCGGTTATATCTTAGAGGCTGGCGAATACACAATTTCTCTTCGTTCAGACTCTCATACAGTTCTTGGTGAAGAGAAGTTCACCGTTGATGAAGATATTGATTACAGCAAAGATGGTCGCTCTTCTGACAAAACTGTTGCAACAAACCAGTTTGAGGATTATGCGAGAGGCGACTTTGAGCAGCTTTCCCGTGAGGACGGTTTTGCAAATTATGACAAAGCATGCGGTGTGCCGGAAGAGGATGCTTATGTAATGAGCGACGAGACAAGAGCAGCCGTAGAAGAGAATGTATTTGGCATTTATGATGGAACCAAATATAACAATGATTCTGATGAAATGCCGGAAATGGGAGCAGACAACGGACTTCAGCTTGCTGACCTTACCGGAAAAGATTATGACGATGCAGACTGGGATAAGCTGTTAGACCAGCTTAGCTTTGAAGATATGACTACTCTGATCAATGTTGGTGGATGGCAGACTGCAGAAATCAAATCAGTAGGTAAAATTGCCACATCTGACTGTGATGGACCTGCAGGATTAAACAACTTCATCACAAAGGCATATGGAACTGCTTATCCATCTGAAGTTCTTATGGCTCAGACCTGGAACAAAGAACTTGCAAATGAAATCGGCGTTTCTATGGGACAGGAATATGTAGATGCTGACAACTACGGATGGTACGGACCCGCTATGAACATCCACCGTACAGCGTTTGCAGGACGTAACTTCGAGTATTATTCAGAAGACAGTCTGTTGTCCGGATACATGGCAGCAAATGAAATGAATGGAGCAGCCACCAAGGGTGTTTATCCATACATGAAGCATTTTGCATTAAATGATCAGGAAACAAACAGATGCTCCTTCCTTCTCACATTTGCTTCTGAGCAGACCATCCGTGAAGGATATCTGAAAGCATTTGAGCTTGCAACAAAGGGCTTTGAAGGAAAAGCAATGGCAGTTATGTCCTCCTTCAACTGGATCGGTACAGTACCAAGCTGTGCAAACAACGAGCTTTTGAACAACGTGCTCCGTGGAGAATGGGGATTCGTTGGAATGGTAGAAACCGATTATGACGGTTCCTATGGTTACATGATCACCGATCATTGTATCAGAAACGGAAATGATCTGATGCTTGGATTTAACAGTGCAGAGTCCAACAAACTGACAGATGAGAGCGCAACAGCAGTTCTTGCAATGCGTCAGGCTTGCAAAAATATCCTTTATACAGTAGCAAACAGCGGATATTATGCAGATGGAAATCCGGCAAGCGGAATGACCAATATGACAAAACTGTTTGTAATGATTGACGTGATTCTTGCAGTTGTTCTTATTGTAGTTGATACAATTGTAATTGTACGTTGGAGAAAAAAGAAAAAACAGGCTGTAAACGAATAATTAAACAGTAATCTGGAGACATAAGTCCCCCTTTTAAATCTGGAAAAAGCAGAGCAAGGAATCTGTAAAAGTTTCAGAGAAAAAAGGGGGATTTTTTTATGTGATTTTTGTCTTGCAGAGTGAGGGAAAATTATTTATTATGAAAGGAGTTGTAATAACAGGAAAAAAGGAGGACTGGTATGATCAGCATTGCGATTGTGGAAGATGAAGAAATGTATGCAAAGCAGCTTCAGCAGTTTCTGCATCAATATGAAAAAGAGAACAAAGAGATGTTTGACATTACAGTCTATTCAGACGGCGATCAGATTGTAAATAAATATAAATCCCAGTACGATATTATCCTGATGGATGTGGAAATGAAATTTATGGACGGAATGTCTGCAGCTGAAGAAATCCGCAAAATTGACACGGAGGTTGTGATCATTTTCATTACGAATATGGCACAATATGCGATCAGAGGATATGCAGTGGATGCGCTGGATTATGTATTGAAGCCGGTGTCTTATTTCGCATTTTCCCAGAGGCTTAACCGTGCTATCAGCCGGATGAAAAAGCGGGAAACGAAGATCATCATGGTGAATATGAAAGGCGGTATGGTCAGAATCAATGTTGCAAATATTTATTATATTGAAAGTCAGGGACATACTCTGATACTCCATACCATACTGGGAAACTATGAAACAACAGGGAAAATGAAGGAGATGGAGGAAAAGCTTTCGGAGATGAATTTCTGCCGTGGAAATAAGGGATATCTGATCAACCTCCAGCATGTGGAACGGATCCAGGATGGATGTGCTTTGGTGAAGGGAGAAAATCTGACATTGAGCCGTGCACGAAGAAAGGTCTTCATGGAAGCCCTGACCAGATATTGGGGTGAGGTGATAAAATGACAGAATATTATCTGCCCGATATTCCAAGACTTTATACGGCACTTGCAGAGTGGATGGCTTGTCTGATTTTTATTTTGCCTTTCAAAAAAAGATTTTCACCGGCTGTAACAGGCTGTCTTGTGGCAGGTGCATTTGGAATACAGAGCGTATTTCTGATTTCTACCGGTGGGGTAAGACTGATTTTTTGGATCCCCTGTATGATATTTGCGGTTTTTCTGATGGTTGCTTTTGTTTTTTGCTGCTGTGAGATCAGGCTGACAGATGCGGCATATTTTGGAATGATTGCTTTTGTAGCAGCTGAATTTATGGCTTCTGCCGGGTGGCAGATCCTGTGTTATACAGGGAAAGAAGCATGGATGTCCTGGTGGCAGCAGGGAATGGCAATTCTTCTGATCTATGGTGTGATTGCAGTGATATTGTACAAAATTCTTCATATTCATATGCCAAAGGATGGACAGATGGAAATCACCAGAAGGGAATATTTTTCCGGACTCCTGATCAGTATTGCCGTATTTGCTGTCAGCAATATGAGTTATGTGAATGTGAACACGCCATTTACAGGCAGATATTCTTTTGAAATAGGGAATATCCGTACTATAGTAGATGTTGCAGGAATTGCAATTCTATATGCACATTTGATACAGTGCTGTGAGCTCCGGGTGAGAAAAGAACTGGAGGCGGTGCAGAATGTGCTTCAGAATCAGTATGCGCAATACAAGCAGTCAAAAGAAAGCATTGAGCTGATTAATTATAAGTATCATGATCTGAAGCATCAGATCGCTGTGTTAAGAAGTGAAGCTGATCCTGGAAAAAGGGAAGCATTTCTGGATAAAATGGAAGCAGATATAAAGAAATATGAAAGTCAGAACAAAACAGGAAATAAAGTGCTGGATACCGTGCTGACTACCAAGAGCCTTTATTGCGCAAAGCATAACATAACCTTTACCTGCGTTGCAGATGGAACCCTGCTGGATTTTATGGATGTTATGGATATCTGCAGTATTTTTGGAAATGCATTGGATAATGCCATTGAATGTGAATTGAAGATTCCGGATAAAGAAAAAAGATTAATACACGTCAGTGTCTCAAAACAGAAAAACTTTCTGCTTCTCCGGTTTGAAAATTATTATGATACCGAACTGAATTACCAGGGCGGAGCGTTTATCACAACGAAGCGGGACAAAGAATTCCACGGTTATGGACTGAAAAGCATTCGCTATACGGTAAATAAATATGATGGCGCTGTTTCCATTGATACAAAGGAGAATTGGTTTGACCTGAAGATACTGATACCGGCCAGCGAAAATGCACAAAAACAGATTGATAAAATCGTATAATATATACAAAAAATGTATTGCAATTTTCTAAAAAAAGTAGTAAAACTTTAGTTAGATAAAGAGAAATGCATTGAACAGGACAAATTACAAAAGATAACCGGAACACAGAGAGCCGCAGACTGGTGAGAGGCGGCAGAAGGTATTTTGTGGTATCACCTGGGAGCATCCCGCTGAAAAAATAATAACTAATTTCAGTAAGCTGGGACGTAGTCTTCACGTTACAGAAGAAGCTGTTTATACAGACAGCAATGAGTGGTCGTATTTAGTAATAGATACGATAATACAAAGTGGTACCACGGAAATTCCGCCTTTGTTATCCATTGGATAGCAAGGGCGTTTTTTATATATATTAACCACTTGACTACAAATGAAAGACGAGGAGAAAGATTATGAGTGGAATTATGATGATGGTAATCGCTATCGTAGTTCTGGGCGGCGCCTATCTTCTGTATGGCCGTTACCTCCAGAACAAATGGGGAATTGACCCGAAAGCCAAAACTCCGGCTTACGAAATGGAGGATGGAGTTGATTATGTACCGGCCGATACCAATGTAGTATTTGGACATCAGTTCGCATCCATTGCCGGTGCTGGCCCGATCAACGGACCAATCCAGGCAGCCATTTTTGGATGGCTTCCGGTACTTCTTTGGATCCTGATCGGTGGTGTGTTCTTTGGAGCAGTTCAGGACTTTGCATCTATGTATGCCTCTGTAAAGAACAAAGGACGTACAATCGGATACATTATTGAAGCGTACATTGGAAAACTTGGAAAAAAATTATTCCTTTTATTCTGCTGGCTGTTCTGTATTCTGGTTGTTGCGGCATTCGCAGATGTTGTAGCCGGAACCTTTAACGGATTTGCCACAAATGATGCAGGAGAAGTGACAAAGGTAGTGGCAAATGGAGCTGTTGCAACAACTTCCATGTTATTCATTTTTGAAGCAGTTGGACTTGGATTTTTCCTGAAATACACAAAGTTCAATAAATGGGTAAATACTGCTTTTGCAATTGTGCTGTTGGTTGCAGCAATTGTGCTGGGACTGCAGTTCCCGATGTATGTAAGCCTTGGAACTTGGCACATTATTATCTTTGTATATATTCTGATCGCCAGTGTAGCTCCTGTATGGGCGCTGCTTCAGCCACGTGATTATCTGAACAGTTATCTTCTGATCTTCATGATCGTGGGCGCTGTTATCGGTGTATTTGCAGCGAACCCGGCATGTAATCTTCAGGCCTTTACAAGCTTTAATGTAGATGGACAATACATGTTCCCAATCTTATTTGTAACAATCGCCTGTGGTGCAGTTTCCGGCTTCCATTCCCTGGTATCTTCCGGTACTGCTTCCAAGCAGATCAAAAATGAAAAGAACATGCTTCCAGTTTCATTTGGTGCAATGCTTATGGAAAGTATGCTTGCAATCATCGCATTGATCGCAGTTGCATCATTTGGAAAAGGAGAGGCAG
>ERZ825159.2802-NODE-2802-length-13426-cov-2.821405_pt1 | contig 13426 bp, 10 predicted proteins | sample MGYA00519932_ERZ825159 | MGnify/ENA primary metagenome ERZ825159 (study PRJEB31778, sample SAMEA3449191) | human gut metagenome | biome: human gut; feature: human-associated habitat; material: faeces | place: United Kingdom | collected 2010/2012 ...
CCTACGCGATTGGTATAGTTATTTACGAAACGATGTACTAGGATGTTTCTGGTTACTGTTCATATCTACTATCCCGCGAGGTGTGTGAACAGTAACACAACAGTAACTGTTTCTGTGCGTCCATGTAGATAAATAGATGACAAACCCTTCCCCCATATGTTATAATACAAAATTAGCAAACCCATCAATTATAGTATATAAGAAAGAACTCAGGAGGGAATTCCTTAATGATAGACCAGAGCAAAATCAGAAATTTCTGTATTATTGCACACATAGACCACGGCAAATCCACTCTTGCCGACCGAATCATCGAAATGACCGGCACTCTGACAGAACGTGAAATGCAGTCACAGGTACTGGACAACATGGAACTTGAAAGAGAACGTGGAATCACCATTAAATCTCAGGCAGTACGAATCGTATACAAAGCCAAAGACGGCGAAGAATACATCTTCAACCTGATCGACACCCCCGGCCATGTAGACTTCAATTACGAAGTATCCCGAAGCCTTGCAGCCTGCGACGGTGCAATTCTGGTAGTAGATGCAGCTCAGGGAATCGAAGCCCAGACACTGGCAAATGTATATCTTGCCCTTGACCATGACCTGGATGTCCTTCCGGTCATCAACAAAATCGATCTGCCAAGCGCAGAACCGGATCGTGTGGTAAATGAAATCGAAGATGTCATCGGCCTTGAAGCCCATGACGCACCAAGGATTTCTGCCAAAACAGGACTTAATGTAGAAGAAGTCCTGGAACAGATCGTAACAAAGATCCCGGCACCTCATGGCGATGTAGATGCACCATTAAAAGCCCTGATCTTTGACTCCATTTATGATGCATACAAAGGCGTTATCGTATTCTGCCGTGTCATGGATGGCCGTGTGAAAAGAGGCACCCAGATCCATATGATGGCAACAGGCTTCACCACAGAAGTTGTGGAAGTCGGATACTTTGGTGCAGGACAGTTCATTCCATGCGAGGAACTGACAGCAGGCATGGTAGGATACATCACTGCGAGTATTAAAAACCTTGGTGACACCCGTGTAGGTGATACAGTTACAGATAAGGAAAGACCATGTGCAGAAGCACTTCCGGGCTATAAGAAAGTAAATCCTATGGTATACTGCGGATTATACCCGGCAGATGGTGCCAAATACGGTGATCTGAGAGATGCTCTTGAGAAACTTCAGCTCAATGACGCCTCTCTGTTCTATGAACCGGAGACATCTGTAGCCCTTGGCTTTGGTTTCCGATGTGGTTTTCTGGGATTGCTCCATCTTGAGATTATTCAGGAGCGTTTGGAAAGAGAATACAACCTTGATCTTGTGACCACAGCTCCCGGTGTTATTTATAAAGTATACAAAACTAACGGCGAAGTTATCAATCTGACAAACCCAAGCAATCTGCCGGATCCATCAGAGATTGAATACATGGAAGAACCAATGGTAAATGCCGAGATCATGGTAACAACTGAATTTATCGGTGCCATTATGGATCTTTGCCAGGAACGAAGAGGGCAGTATCTGGGAATGGATTATATGGAAGAAACACGTGCGCTTCTGAAATATAAGCTGCCGTTAAATGAGATTATCTATGATTTCTTTGATGCCCTCAAATCCCGCTCCAGAGGCTATGCTTCTCTGGATTACGAACTCTGCGGATATGAGCGCAGCGAGCTTGTGAAACTGGATATTCTGGTAAACAAAGAAGAAGTGGATGCTCTTTCCTTTATCGTACATGCAGATACAGCATATGAGAGAGGCCGTAAGATGTGCGAGAAATTAAAAGACGAGATTCCCCGCCAGCTTTTTGAGATTCCGATCCAGGCAGCTGTCGGAAGCAAGATTATTGCCAGAGAGACAGTCAGAGCCATGCGTAAGGATGTACTTGCCAAATGTTACGGCGGTGATATTTCCCGTAAGAAGAAACTTCTGGAGAAACAGAAGGAAGGTAAGAAACGTATGCGTCAGGTAGGCAATGTGGAGATTCCGCAGAAAGCATTTATGAGTGTATTGAAACTGGATGATAAATAAAGTATGAATGGTAACTATTCGGCAACCTGCTGTCCACATAACTGTGAAGGTACTGAACAGTTATCTGCGAATAGTGCTCATCTCAACAGAAGGTTAAAATATTGAAGAAAATGATTAAGCGAAAAACAGTTATACTATGTATGTTATTGCTTGGAATTTCTGTCTCCGGATGTGGGAAAACCAGGGAGGTAGATGAAGCGTCCTCCAAAGTGATCCAGATCAGTGTTGCGCCGGAAGAGACAAGTCCCACTCCGGCACCGGATCAGGTAGCTTCCGTAGCAGTTACCACCAATGGTAATCTGACAATGGTAAATACGTATCTGGCAGAGCAGGATGCAGCAGGTATCTCATCTGCGGAAAGTTCAGACAGCCAAAGTGATGCTGACAGTACAGATAACAGTGGCGACTCAGCAGATAACAATGAGCAAGACAGCAGTACATCAGATACTGAGGAATAGAAAACAGGTCATAACAGGAGCAGATTACAATGGAGAGAAGGAATATCACAGATTCTCCCATGGAAATCTATATCCACATTCCATTTTGCATAAAAAAATGTGATTACTGTGATTTCCTTTCCGGTCCGTCAGGTCCAAAGGAGCAGGCTGATTATGTAGATGCTCTGCTTGAAGAAATCAATGCAGCAGAAGAAGGAAAAGGAAGGAGTGTATCCTCTGTATTTATTGGAGGGGGCACTCCTTCTGTTTTGGATGAGAGATTCATAGGAGAAATTTTAAATCATATAAGACGAAAATTTCAGATTGCGGATCATGCTGAGATTACCATAGAAGTAAACCCGGGGACTGCAGACAGAAACAAACTACAGGCATACAGAACATATGGAATCAATCGCCTGAGCATAGGTTTACAGTCGCCGGATGACAGAGAACTGAAGATCCTTGGAAGAATCCACAATTATGAGCAGTTTCTGGAGACTTACAGAAGTGCAAGAGAGGCAGGGTTCGACAATATCAATATTGATCTGATGAGTGCGATTCCGGATCAGACTTATGAAGGATGGATCCACAATCTTCGCACTGTTGCAGGACTGGATCCGGAACATATTTCCGCATACAGCCTGATCATTGAGGAGGGCACACCTTTTGCATCGCGGACGCTGAATTTGCCGGATGAAGATGCGGAGTACAATATGTATGAGGCAACAGCACAGATTCTGAGAGAATATGGCTTTGAGCAGTATGAGATTTCCAATTACGCAAAGAAAGGCAGAGAATGCAGGCATAACGTGGGCTATTGGATCCGACAGGATTATCTGGGGTTTGGCCTGGGAGCTTCCTCTCTTTATGGAAAGGAACGTTTTGCCAATACACAGGATATGAAAAAATATCTGGAAAACAGCAGAACTCCGGAAAAAATAAGAGAAAAAGAGCCGCCCCTCACCAGAGAGGATGAGATGGCGGAGTTCATGTTTCTGGGACTTCGTATGACCAGAGGAATCTCAAAAGCTGAGTTTGAGCGGCAGTTTGGAAGTGAAATAGATGCAATATACGGGGATGTTCTGAGAAAATATAAGTCAATGGGACTGCTTTTGGAAGAAAACGGAAGGATTTTTCTGAGCAGAGAGGGAATTCATGTAAGCAATTCCGTTATGGCGGATTTTTTGCCGTAAACGCCTTGACGAACAAATGTTCCTGCATTATACTGATGCCATGAGGATTGCGGGGCAGCGAAACTGCGCACAATCCATGAATATCATAACATACGAAAAAGGTGTAACTGTCAAGATAAGAAACAGTTATTATTTATAAATGAGAAACAGGAGGCCCACAATGGCAGCAGATACAACGAAGAAGCACTTTATCAGGATCAGAGGTGCCAATGTTAATAACCTTAAGAATTTAAGTGTGGATATTCCCAGAGACAAGTTTGTGGTATTTACAGGACTGAGTGGCTCCGGTAAATCTTCACTGGCTTTTGATACCATCTATGCAGAGGGTCAGCGTCGTTATATGGAATCTCTCTCTTCCTATGCAAGACAGTTTCTGGGTCAGATGGAGAAGCCGGATGTGGAGAGCATCGAAGGTCTGCCGCCGGCCATTTCCATTGATCAGAAATCTACCAACCGCAATCCCCGTTCCACAGTAGGAACAGTGACAGAAATCTATGATTATTTCCGACTTCTGTATGCCAGAGTGGGAATCCCTCATTGTCCGAAGTGCGGAAGAGAGATTAAGAAGCAGACAGTTGACCAGATGGTAGACAGTATCATGTCTTTTCCGGAGAGAACGAAGATCCAGCTTCTGGCGCCTGTTGTGCGGGGGCGCAAGGGAACTCATGCAAAGCTTCTGGAGCAGGCAAAGAGAAGCGGATATGTACGTGTGCAGATTGACGGAAACCTGTATGAGCTTTCCGAGGAGATCAGTCTGGACAAGAATATCAAGCATAATATAGAGATTGTGGTAGACCGTCTGATCGTGAAGCCCGGGATTGAGAAAAGACTCTCAGATTCCATTGAGACAGTGCTGGATCTGGCAGAGGGTCTTCTGATGGTAGATACTATGGATGGAAATATTCACAATTTCAGCCAGAGTTTCTCCTGTCCTGACTGTGGTATCAGTGTAGATGAGATCGAACCGAGAAGCTTTTCTTTCAATAATCCTTTTGGCGCCTGTCCGGACTGTCTGGGACTTGGGTATAAAATGGAATTTGATATTGATCTGATAATCCCGGATAGATCTCTGAGTATCCTGGATGGTGCCATTGTGGTCACAGGATGGCAGTCCTGCACAAATGAGGGAAGCTTTTCCAGGGCAATCCTGGATGCTCTTGCCAGAGAATATGATTTCAGCCTGGCAACACCTTTTGAGGAGTATCCGGAGAAGATACAGGACATTCTGATCAACGGAACTAATGGACATTCTGTAAAGGTTTACTATAAAGGGCAGCGCGGAGAGGGCGTTTACGATGTGGCGTTTCCGGGGCTGATCCGAAATGTGGAGCAGCGTTACAGAGAGACAGGCTCTGATGCCATGAAGCAGGAGTATGAATCTTTCATGCGCATTACTCCATGTAAAACCTGTAAAGGTCAGAGACTGAAGAAGGAATCACTGGCTGTGACTGTGGCGGATAAGAATATTTATGAGGTCACCAATCTTTCCATAGAGAAGCTGAAAGCCTTTCTGGCGGATATGCAGCTCTCCGAGCAGCAGCAGCTTATCGGCAGACAGATTCTGAAGGAAATCAGGGCAAGGGTAAGTTTCCTGTCAGATGTAGGACTGGATTATCTTTCATTGGGACGTGCGACAGGAACTCTTTCCGGCGGCGAGGCGCAGAGAATCCGTCTGGCTACCCAGATTGGTTCCGGGCTGGTAGGAGTTGCCTATATTCTGGATGAACCGAGTATCGGACTTCACCAGAGGGATAATGACAGACTTCTTGGTTCTCTGATGAAACTGCGTGATCTTGGAAACAGCCTGATCGTTGTGGAGCATGATGAAGATACCATGCGTGCCGCAGATTGTATTGTAGATATAGGTCCCGGTGCAGGGGAGCATGGCGGACAACTGGTTGCCATGGGAACTGCAGAGGATTTGATGAAGAACGAGGATTCCATCACAGGAGCTTATCTGAGCGGAAAATTAAAAATCCCGGTACCTTTGGAGAGACGGAAGCCAACCGGTTTTCTTACTGTCAAGGGGGCGGCAGAGAATAATCTCAAGAATATCGATGTGAAGATACCTCTTGGGATCATGACCTGTATCACAGGAGTTTCGGGTTCAGGTAAGAGCTCTCTGATCAATGAGATTCTTTATAAACGCCTGGCAAGAGATCTGAACCGGGCAAGAGTGATTCCGGGAAAACATAAGGATATTCTGGGAACAGACCAACTGGATAAGGTTATCAATATTGACCAGTCACCTATTGGCCGTACTCCACGTTCCAATCCTGCGACTTATACCGGGGTATTTGACCAGATCAGAGATCTTTTTGCAGCAACAGCAGATGCCAAGGCAAAAGGATATAAGAAAGGACGATTCAGTTTTAATGTAAAGGGCGGAAGATGTGAGGCATGCAGCGGTGACGGTATTATCAAAATTGAGATGCATTTCCTTCCGGACGTATATGTACCATGCGAGGTCTGCAAAGGTAAGAGATATAACAGAGAAACCCTGGAAGTAAAGTATAAGGATAAGAATATTTACGATGTGCTGAATATGACGGTGGAGGAAGCACTGACTTTTTTTGAGAATGTTCCTTCTATTAAAAGAAAGATACAGACTCTTTATGATGTAGGACTTTCCTATATCCGGCTGGGACAGCCGTCCACAGAGCTTTCCGGAGGAGAGGCACAGAGAATCAAGCTTGCCACAGAGCTGAGCAAGCGCAGCACAGGTAAGACTATCTACATTCTGGATGAGCCTACCACAGGTCTGCATTTTGCGGATGTGCATAAGCTGGTGGAGATTCTGAAACGATTATCGGAGGGCGGTAATACAGTAGTTGTGATCGAGCATAATCTGGATGTGATTAAGACCGCAGATTATATCATTGATATCGGACCGGAGGGTGGAGACAAAGGAGGTACCGTAGTTGCTCAGGGAACTCCTGAGGAGGTGGCACAGTCACCGGTTTCCTATACCGGAAAATATGTAAAGAAATATTTGAAATAATCTTGAAATCATATTGCAGGACTTTCTTTTTAAATGGAAGTTGTATATAATAGAAGAGATTATTTATAGCAATTCTCGTAAATAATATATTTTGATCCGGCTTATCAGGATGTGAAGCCCTGTTGGACTGTTTTGATCGCATTATTTTATGGAGTTGTTATAACTAAACCGGATAAGTCCCCGGTAGAGACTGTAAAAAGTAATGATCAGTTGAAGGGGATGAGGAGAACGTAAGAACAGAAAGGGGATTTCCATGCCGACAAGTGATATTGGAATTGACCTGGGAACCAGGAACAGTCTGGCTTATTCTACAGGAAAGGGGCTTGTGCTAAATGAGCCTTCGATCGTAGTTTATGATAAAAATACAGAGAAGATACGTGCGATCGGTGAAGAAGCCCGTCTGATGGAAGGGCGCATTACTTCAGATATGGAGATCATCCGTCCCATCAGACAGGGCGTGATCGTTGATTATACAGTTACAGAGAAGATGTTGAAATACTTTATATCCAGAGCAATAGGAAGAAGAGCTTTCCGCAAGCCCAGGATCAGTATCTGTGTTCCCAGTGGAATTACAGAGATTGAGAAAAAGGCAGTGGAGGAAGCAACCTATCAGGCTGGCGCCAGAGATGTCTATATGGTGGAGGAACCTATAGCTGCGGCAATCGGAGCCGGGGTGGATGTGACCAAGCCCTTTGGAAATCTGGTCGTAGACATTGGAGCCGGAACTTCGGATGTTGCGGTTATCTCTCTTGCGGGGGTTGTGGTTTCCGCTTCTGTGAAAGTTGCAGGGGACACGTTTAATCAGGCTATACTGAACTATGTGAGAAAGAATCATGGACTTTTTATCGGAGAAGATATGGCAGAGAAGATCAAAATTCAGATTGGTACGGCTATAGAGGAATCAAATCCGAGAACAATGGAAGTAAAGGGGAGAAATGTGATCACCGGTCTGCCGAAGACAGTGACACTTACCTCAGAAGAAATACGTGTGGCGTTAAAGGATGCTACAAGCCAGATTGTGGAGACTGTTCATGGAATTCTGGAAAAGACACCGCCGGAACTGGCTGCGGATATTGTAGACAGAGGAATCGTACTTACAGGCGGCGGTGCCCTTCTTCATGGGATGGATACACTGATCGAGCAGAGAACCGGAGTAAGTACACTGACTGTGCAGGATGCAATGAGCGTGGTCGCAGTGGGAACCGGTAAGTATGCAGAGGTAATGGCACGTTTTGACGGATAAAGCAGGAGGTACTGCACAGTGCAGTGCCTTTTTGCGTTGTCAGAGGCTCAAAGAAGCAGGAGGTGTGGAGAAAAGCACATGAGTGAAACTGTCACAGGATACATAGATCATATTATTTTCAGAAATGAAGATAACGGATATACAGTTATGGTACTGAAAGGTACAAAAAAAGAGGAAGAGCTGACCTGCGTGGGAAGTTTCCCTGCGATCACACAGGGGGCATCTATTGAAGCAACCGGAGTATATATCCATCATCCGGTATATGGCAAACAGTTTCAGATCAGTTCTTTTACAGAGAAGATGCCGGAGGATACATATGGAATAGAACGTTATCTGGGTTCGGGCGCCATCAGGGGAATCGGTGCTGCACTGGCTGCCAGGATCGTGCGGAAGTTTGGAGATGACACACTCCGTATCGTAGAAGAAGAGCCGGAGCGGCTTGCAGAGGTAAAGGGGATCAGTGAGAAAAAAGCCCGGGAGATCGCTGCGCAGGTAAGTGAGAAGGCAGAGATGCGAAAAGTAATGATCTTTCTGCAGAAATATGGGATTTCCCTGAACCTGGGCGCAAAGATTTATCAGAAATATAAGGAATCTGTCTATACGATCCTTCAGGAGAATCCTTACAGACTTGCGGAAGATATTTCCGGTGTGGGATTTAAGATTGCTGATGAGATTGCTGCCAGAGTCGGTATTCACGCAGACTCAGATTACAGAATCCGCAGCGGAATGCTGTATACTCTTCTGCAGGCTTCGGGAGAAGGACATACTTATCTTCCGAGGGAACAGTTATTTACAAGATGTGCCAGACTTCTGGGAGTGGATGAATCCTATATGGAGAAACATCTTATGGATATGGTTATTGACAGGAAGCTGGTGCTGAAAGAAAAAAGCGGAGAAACTATCGTTTATCCGGCACAGTATTATTATCTGGAACTGAACACTGCCAGGATGCTTAATGAACTGAATATTGTGTGTCCTGAGGATAAAGAGCTTGTCAGGCACAGAATTGAGCTGATCGAGAAAGAGACAGGAACTGTTCTGGATGAAATGCAGAAGAGAGCAATCACTGAAGCAGCGGATCATGGACTCTTTATTCTTACAGGAGGTCCCGGTACAGGTAAAACGACAACGATCAATGCGATCATCCGCTTTTTTGAAGGAGAAGGTGCAGAGATTCGGCTGGCTGCACCTACCGGACGTGCTGCAAAGAGAATGACAGAGACTACCGGATATGAGGCGCAGACAATTCACCGTCTGCTGGAACTGAATGGAATGCCGGAGGAAGAGAGGGACGGGCATTCAGCTAAATTCGAGAGGAATGCACAGAATCCGCTGGAGGCAGATGTGATCATTATTGATGAAATGTCTATGGTGGATATTCATCTGATGCATTCTCTTCTTCTTGCAGTGGTAGCAGGAACCAGACTAATCCTTGTGGGGGATGAGAATCAGCTTCCGAGTGTAGGCCCGGGCAATGTGCTGAGAGATATTATCCGAAGCAGATGTTTCCCTGTAGTGGAACTGACTAAGATATTCAGACAGGCATCAGAGAGTGATATTGTTGTAAATGCTCATAAGATAAATAAGGGAGAACAGGTTCAGATCAATAATAAGAGCAGGGATTTCTTTTTTCTGAAGAGATATGATGCAGATATCATTATAAGAGTAGTGATCGCGCTGATCCAGGAGAAACTGCCGCGCTATGTAGATGCCAAACCCTTTGAGATACAGGTACTGACACCTATGAGAAAGGGACTTCTGGGAGTAGAGCGGCTGAATCAGATCCTGCAGAGATACCTGAATCCGCCGGAAGACGGGAAATCCGAGAGGGCGGTTGGAGACCGGCTGTTCCGCACAGGGGACAAGGTCATGCAGATCAGAAATAATTATCAGATGGAATGGGAAATCCGGGGACGATATGGGGTTGTTATTGAGAAAGGCGTGGGAGTATTTAACGGAGACACCGGAATCCTCAGGGAAATCAATGAATTTGCTGAGACAGCAGAAGTGGAATTTGAGGATGGACGTTTTGCAATGTACTCGTTCAAACAGCTGGAGGAACTGGAACTTGCATATGCTATTACAATCCACAAGTCTCAGGGATCTGAGTATCCGGCAGTCATACTTCCATTGCTTTCCGGACCACAGATGCTTTTAAACAGGAACCTTCTTTATACCGCAGTTACCAGAGCAAGAAAATGTGTGACGGTTGTGGGAAACGAGGAGACCTTTGCAGAGATGATACGCAATGAAAAACAGCAGAAGAGATACAGTGCACTGGATGAACGGATCAGAGAACTGAGTGAGACTACAGGGGATAATAATACAGATGGTGAAGAATGATATTGCAGACTGTGATCTGATGACTGAATAATAACAGAGAAAAAATTTATTCCGATAATATGAGAAAAACAGAAATACAGAGGATAGCAAAACAAAGAGTAAAATAGTGGAAGGAAATGGAAATGAAACGGTTTCTGAACATGGTTGCTGATATTTTTTACCCGAGATGCTGTCCGGTCTGTCAGAAAATACTGGCAGATCAGCGAAGGATGATCTGTCCGGAATGCGAGAAAGAACTTCGTCCGATTGGTCATCCCAGATGTTATAAATGTGGAAAACCCATAGAAACAGGGGAATACTGCAGAGACTGTCAGAAACACAGGCATATGTATGAACAGGGAAGAGGTATTTTTGTCTATGATGGCATAATGAGAAGATCTGTTACCAGATATAAGTACTATGGATGTAGAGAATACGGTGATTTTTATGCCAGAGCAATGTATCGATATGCACAGAAAGAATTGCGGGAATGGAAGCCGGATCTGATCGTGCCGGTTCCGGTACACAGGTCGAAGGAGCGGCAGAGAGGTTTTAATCAGGCTGCATATCTGGCGGAGAAACTCGGTCATTATACCGGGATTTCCACAGATGTCAATATTGTGCAGAAAGTTTTAAAGACAAAGTCGCAGAAAAAACTGAATGCTTTGCAGAGAAGAAAAAACCTGGAAAAAGCGTTCTGCGTGACCGGAGATGTCAGGGGAAAGAATATCCTGGTGATAGATGATGTGTATACAACAGGAAGTACGATCGATGCAATGGCCGGATGCCTGAAGAGAAAAGGTGCCGGAAATGTTTATTTTCTTACGGTTTGCATAGGCAGGAGATAAGAAAAAACACTTTTCATACATAATGATATATGTTACAATTAATCTGTATGATTATATGAATGATATCAGGTTGTTGCTGAGAACAGAGTGAACAGTAATAGCGGATTATAGCAAAAGGAAAAGCATACAGTAAGGAGTAATTTATGTTAAATGAAGAGAAGATAAAAATCATGAATAAACTTGCCATGTATGAACAGGGTGAAGGAAAGAAATATCTTCCGGTCAGCAGGTACTACCGTAGTGATTATATCGGACTTGCCATGATTAAGAATTTTTTCCTTGTTACGATTGGGTATTGCCTGATTCTGGCCGGTATCGCAGCATATTTTGCTGAATATCTGATAGATAATGTTCATAAGATGAACCTTGTTTCACTGGGCGTGGAAGTTATTCTGGGGTATGTGGCAGTGCTGGTACTGTTTTCTGTCCTGACATATATCCAATATACGGTGAAATACCACAAAGCAAAGAAAAGTGTGAAAAATTATTATGAAGAACTTACACAATTAAGTAAAATCTACGGTCGCGAAGATAAAAAATCTTCAGCCAGAGGAGTTACAGGAGGATATAAAAAATGACAGCATTACTCGAATTAAAACAGCGAATAAAGAATTTATACAGCCAGTATGAGATTTATATCCTGCCTGTCTTACGTTTCGTTTTGGCAATGGTTTATTTCATATGGATCAATACCAATATGGGATATATGAAGCAGATCGATAATATATTTATTGTTCTGATCCTTGCACTGATCTGTTCCATTCTTCCTTCAGGTGTAATGATTTTTGTAGGATTTGCCCTGATGGTCGCACATGGTTATGCACTGGGGATAGAAGTTGCAGGTTTTATGCTTGTGCTGATCCTGTTTATGGCAATTCTCTTCCTGAGATTCAGTTCAGACAATAATTTAGTACTTGTATTTACACCGCTTTCCTTTGGGTTCAGTGTTCCGACGCTTCTTCCTATCGGAAGCGGACTTTTGTGCAATGCGTTTTCTGCACTTCCTGCAGGCTGCGGAGTGATTATTTACTATTTTATCCGTTTTATACGTGTACAGCATAAACTTCTGGAAAACCCGGATGTTGCCATAGCTGACAAATTAAAACTTCTGACAGATGGAATCGTGCAGAACTGGGGAATGTGGATCACAGTGATTGCCTTTATCGCAGTGATTCTGCTGGTGAATCTGATACGTACCCGCTCTTTTGACTATGCATGGAGAATTGCCATTATTGCAGGTGGAGTTGTGTATGTTCTGATGATTATTGCAGGTGGATTTTATTTTAGACTGGATATTGATGTTGTTACGCTGATCATTTATACAGTGATCTCTGTGGTGATAGGATTACTTCTTGAATTCTTTGTATTTGGTGGTGACTATACCCGTACCGAGAGACTGGAATATGAGGATGATGAATATTTTTACTATGTAAAGGCTGTCCCCAAGGCGTCTGTATCTACTTCCGAAAGAAGCATCAAGAAGATCAACGGAGAGCCTATAAGGGAAGAGAGACGTTCCGAAGAAAAGAAAGCGGTATCTTTCACAGAGCCTACGCAGGCTGTAAGTGACAAACCAAAGAAACGAAGGACAGCGCCTGCACCTACGCCAAGAAAGGCAAAGCCGGTTTCAAAGGAAGACGATATGGATGAAATTGACTTTGAGAAGAAACTGGAAGAGTCTTTGAAAGATCTGTAATAACAATTCAGCAGTCGGTGATTACAAGGATGCTGAATTGTTATTACCTGTAACTGTAAACCAAATCGGCGCCAAAGCAGCGCTGATTACAATAAATGAGAGGAGACCGTTATGCAGGATATTGCAGTTATGCTTGCCAGGTATCTTCCTAAGCTGGCATTACCGCAGGTTGGAATCACTGATGTGATCGAAATTGCCCTGATATCATTCTTTGTATATCAGTTCATGGTTTGGATCAAATTCACCCGTGCATATACACTGCTGAAGGGTATCCTGATAGTTCTTGGGTTTATTTTTATTGCATATGTTTTCCAGATGAGCACCATTCTCTGGATCGTGAAGAATTTGTCTACTGTGTTGATCACTGCAGTGATCATTATTTTTCAGCCAGAGCTTCGTAAAGTGCTGGAACAGCTTGGACAGAAAAAGATCATGTCTGCGATCCCATTGTTTGATACCAGCAAGGAAGTACAGGAGCGTTTTACAGACAAGACTGTAAATGAACTGGTCAAGGCCTGCTTTGATATGGGAGAAGTCAAGACCGGTGCTTTGATCGTGATCGAGCAGAATATCCGTCTTACAGAATACACCACATCGGGAAGCTATCGGATGCACTCGTGTTGCCCGGAGAGCTAGTCCGTTCAGTTCAT
>ERZ825159.2809-NODE-2809-length-13394-cov-2.720594_pt1 | contig 13394 bp, 9 predicted proteins | sample MGYA00519932_ERZ825159 | MGnify/ENA primary metagenome ERZ825159 (study PRJEB31778, sample SAMEA3449191) | human gut metagenome | biome: human gut; feature: human-associated habitat; material: faeces | place: United Kingdom | collected 2010/2012 ...
TGAACGAAGTGAATTTTAAGCAACGGAATCTTTGATTCGTTGGCGCCATGAGCGAAGCGAATTTTATATTATTTTATATATTTTGGTGAAGTTATATAATCCATAGGCCCTTTTAATAAGGACTTGTTATATATTAAACTATACATATTAGTAGCTTTAATATCGTAGTTTATTAAAGTGTTAAATATGTCTGAATCTATATGTTTTATTTTTGAAAACTTTGTAATAACTTCTATTTCAGAGTTTTTCTTTATCTCTTTTAGAATTTCACAGCCTTTATCATTAAATGCTAAAACTCTGACATAAGGCATTTCTTTTAAATCTTTAGTTTTTGAATGGCATACTGTTACTGTAGCATTTTTGTTTAAACAGCATTGTATTAATGGCTTTCCAACTATATTACTTCTTCCTAAAATTGTGACATTCTTTCCTGTTAAATCAATATCATATTCTTCAAACATTTTCATAATTCCATATGGTGTACATGATACAAATGTTTCTTGGTTCAAACACAATTTTCCGACATTTATAGGATTAAATCCATCAACATCTTTTTCTGGCAATATAATTCTAAATGCTTCATTTATATCTAAGGATTTTGGAATAGGACTTTGCAATAATATTCCATTAATTGATTTATCCAAATTTAGTTTTTGAATCAATTCAATTAATTCTTCTTGTTTTATATCATTTCCCAGAAAATATTCTTCAAATTTTATTCCAATTTCTTGACATGCCTTGCTTTTGTTTTTTACATATATTTGTGATGCTTTATCATCTCCAACCATAATAACTGCAAGTTTTGAAAGTATTCCCTCTTTTTTTAAATTATCACATTCTATTTTTAATTTTTCTCTTGTTTTTCTCGCTAGTTCTTTTCCATCTATTATCATAATTTTCCCTCTCCTCAGTCAATTACTATTTAGATTTTATCTCATAAAACTTTATTTGTAAATAGTAAATTATTACTTTCAAAAAAAATGAGAGCAATTATCAATTGCCCCCATTTTTACTATTTAATATCTAAATCCAGTGAATTTGAAATATGATATATTCCATTTTGATTATTTACTATATTTTCAAATTTATAATTTCCATCAAGTGTTACAATCAAAGGTATTTTTATACTTGAATATCCTTTTTGTTTATATACTGATATATAATCAATTGCATTATTCATTATCCAATATCCTTTTAAATTTTCTGTATTTGCTAATCTTAATGAATTTGGTAAAGCTATTCTTAATTCTTTAGCTTCTGTATCATTACAATTGATTTGTAAATATATTGTTGAGTTCTTCTTCAAATTTCCTATAATTTTTATTGACATATCTTCACTTATATTTTCTGATTCTATATTTTCTAATAATGTTTGATAATAATATCTTACAATAATATCATTACTATTTGTTTCAAATTTTATTGTATCTAATTCCTTATTATTTACTACATATGTTTTTACTGTCATTCCATTTAACTTTATTGTTTCATTTATATTTGAAGATATTATTTTTATTTCTTCTTCATTTGAAATATCTGTTTCATTATTTTGGAAGAATGATAATATTGCAAATCTTAAATATTCATCTTCTGGAGAATTTGCTATTAATTCATCAATAATTTTACTAGAATTTTCTTTATTTATAAATGTTTCAATTATTGCAGTAATTGATTTATATTCTTCTTTTTCTTCACTATTTAATTCTATTTGATTATATAAATCTTTAGCATTTTGATAATCTCCCAAAAATTCTAATGATAATGTTACTAATAATTTATTATAATTTTCAATATCTTTTTCTTCTTTTAATTGTAATAAATCTGTTAATACAGTTTTTTTGTTAGCAGATGCTAATAAATATTGTTCAAATAAATTATTATCATCATTTATAAATGGATCTATATTTAAGCCTGAAATATAATCTTTTGCATAATATTGAATTAATGCTGTTAATACAATATCTGTATTTGCATTTTCTAGATTTTTTAAATAATCTGTATAATTTTTTGTATCTCTATATTTAGCCATATTTATATTAACTTGATTATTTGAACTTCCATAATATTTTGTTCTTATTTTTTGAATTTCATTATATGCTATTTGTGTATCTAACCTTTCTGTTAATGTATTTTCTATAAAATCAATATAGTCAATATATTTTTCCATATTTCTATTATAAATTTCTAATACTATCGGATTTTTTGTTGGCTTTATTTCAGGAGTTTCATTAATATTTATTTTTGTATATTTCTTTACTTCTTGTGCAGATTCTATAATATTAATTGGATATGTTATTGCATCTTCCTGATTATTTCCACTTCCTCTTATTACAACATGATATGTTCCATAATCTAATTTTCCAAAGTTTACTGTTGTTATTGAATTTGTTGTTTCTTCAGCTTCTAATGTTTTATTTAATTCTTCTATTGTAAATTGATATTTTACATTATATTGTTCTGAAGCTATACTTGTTGCATTTAAAACTAAATCATCTGTTGTTTTAACATTTCTTGGTTCTGTACTTTGAATAAAGAAATCTAATTTTGATGTTATATCAATTTTATTAACACCAACATATACATCTTCATTTGCTGAGTGAACTGTTACTCTATATGTTGTAACATTATCTGGTAGCTTAAATTTTACATTCGCAACTCCATTTGAATCTGTATATACTGTATCAAAATATGCTGTGTCTCCGAAATTTCCTCTTGTATCTCCACCACCACCTCCAAATCCATCTGGTTCTTTACTTATAAAATCAAAATAACTTGAATATGTATATATTGGGTATTCTGGATCTTGGTATATTGTTGAAACAATTTCTGTTGAGTCTTCTTGTACTGCAAATACTGCTTCATTAACAACACTTATGTTTACAAATGTTTTTATAGGCTTATTATTATTTGTTGTTTTTATTGTTAAATTTACTTCATCACCAGGTTTATATTCTGTTTTATCTGATTTTATGTCTATATCAACTTTTCTTGTTTCTTCATTAAAATCATAATAATATATTGGCATTCTATAAAATTTACCATTATAGTAATATGCAGATGTTATTTTACATCCAGGAAAATCTTTTTCTTCAAATTTGTATTCAATTTCATTCTTATCTGTTATCTTTGTTGTTAAAATATTTTCTTGTGCTGATATTAATAATAATTTTCCATTATTATCTATTTCTTGATTTCCTTTATTTGCTATACTTTCAGATAATGTAAATTTAGCTGTATCTCCGATATTAAAGTTTGTTACATCTGCCTTTAAGAAATATCTAAATATATCATAATAATATGAAAGATTTTGTTTATATGCTAATCTTCCTAAATTTGAGAAAAAGCCATATGAATATCCTAATTCTACATCTTTTTCATCTCTATATATGATTTTTTTGATTTCTATTTCTTTTCCGCTTCTATCTTGTAATTTGAATATTAGAGTATATGTATAACTATAAACTTCTGTATTATCCTTCATTTTTAAAGAATTTATATCATAATTCATTTTGCCATTTTTCATATTTATTTCAGTAATTTTTTGTGTATTTTCTGTTATTACATAATCATATACTGGTTTATTTGTTTTTGTATATTTATCAAGCTCATATTTTACAACTTTCTTTTCATTTCTACTTTCTTTTAGATCTATCTCAACTGTTGTGTTATATTCATCATCATATAATTCTTTTAGATCATAACTTACTTCCATTTCTTTATCTTTTTGTAATTTATATGCACTTAATTCATAATTACTTCCTGTATTATTAACTGTTGTATATATATCTCTATAAATTAATTCTACATCTTTTGTTGTAACTGTATCATTATATTCTTCTAAATCTCCATTATATACTTCCATATACATATTTGTTACTATATATGTTTTTTCATCTTCTTTTGCTATATCCACTGAAAAATGTGCAATACCATTTTCATCTGTTTTTTCAAGTAATTCTTGTCCATTAAATCTTACAAGAACTTTTTTATTTGGTACAACAAGTCCTGTTATATGTGTTACTTTAACATCGAAATCATATTTTTCATTATTATACACATAATTCTTATTTGCTATGATTTCATATGTATAATTTTGAAGCTCATAATTTTCAATTGTTACATATCTTCCAGCAATTTCTTTATCTTTATAGTATAATGAAATCATTGCATATTCTACATCATAATGGTTTTGTAATTCTATTTTATAATTATAATTTCCATCTTTTCCTACGTTTATCTTTTCTTTGCTTTCGCCATTAAATGATATATAAAATTCATCTTGTAAATCGTTACCATATATTGCTTTTGGAACAAATCCCCATATATTTATTGTATCTGTATTTTTATATAATGTTCTATCTGTATAAATATAAGAATTTGAATAATATAATTCTTTATTATAATTATATACACCTACAATTAACTTATTTTCTGTATTACCAATTTTCAAATATTTTATCATTTCTGTTTTATCAGAAGTAAATTTTGCAATTCCTTCTGAATTTGTTACTTTTTCTTCGCTTTCATATTTTACCTTAATATTTGAAGCAATTCCATTTTCATCTGCTACCCATACAAGAATGTCATTTTCTGTATTTGTAACATATACATTCAAATTATTTATTTGAATTGGAGTATTAAATAATTCTGAACCATTTTTATTTTTTATTATTGCAACATAATATCCATCTTGTAATGTTCTTGTTAATTTTATTCCATTTTCTATTAAATTAAAATCTACTTTTTGCAAATCTGTTGCTTTTGAATAATCTTTAGTTTGTAAATATTCTATAAAACTATCTGAACTATCAAATTTACCAATTTCAACATTTGCAATTTCAATATTTCCATTTGTTTGATAATATATTGATATATTTTCATTTGAATTATAAGTATTTATATTATCAATTGAATTTGATATATTTTCATATTTTTCTGTAATTCCTGTATCGTTATTTACACTAAACGAAAATGTATAATTATCTTCTAATTCTTGATCATATATTTTTAAGCCTTTTTTTACTGTTACAGTATATTGAGTTTGGTCTACTAATCCATTACTTGGTATAAATCTGTAAACTTTTCCTTTTTGTTCCCACGTTCCTTCAACTTCTGGTACTATTTGAACATATTTTTCGAAATTCTCTATATTTGAATAAGACATTTCAATTTCTATATTAGAACTTGTTAACACTCTATCTGCTCTATTTGCTGGATATGTATTTGTTACACTTAATTTGTTTGATGTTTGATATGCCCAACTATCTTTTGTTATTTTATCTTTTACATATTGTAATTTTAAAATTGTATTATCTGGTATATTTTGTTTAAATTTTAATTTATATTGTCCATCTTTACCTGTTTTTTCTATAGAATATTCTAATGCTGGTTCTATATACAAACTTTTCTTTACACTTTCTATATTGGCATCTTTATCTGTATATATTATAAATTCTGAATCTTCTGATAAAATTTGATCAGATATTTTCGTTGGTTCTATTTTCGTTATTGATATTGTTTGAATTTGAGTAGAATCAAATTTCATAAAATTCATTCCTAATGCGAATATAATCACAAATACTGCTGCAATAGATGTAATAGTTATTATCTTTTTATACTTCTTATTCTTTTTACTTTTTTGTTCATTTATTATTTTTTTCATATTATTTTCAAATTCTTCTGAAGGTAAAATTTTATTTTCAAATTTTTGCTTTAATATTTTATCTATTTCATCATCTCTATCCATTCAAATCCTCCTTTCTTATATTTTCATCTAAGAAAATACTTTCTAATTTTTTTCTTGCTCTTGATAATCTTGATTTTACTGTTCCTTCTGGTAATTTTTGAATTTCTGAAATCTCTTTTATGTTAAAATCTTCAAAATAGTATAATATAACCATTGTTTTCAAATCTTCATCTAGTTTTTTTATGGCTTGTCTTACTCCCAAATCATCATATTTATCATTATAAACTAAATCTGTTTGATTGTAATTTTCTAAATATATAATTTTTTTGTTTTGTCTATGAATTTTATTACATTCATTAATTAAAATTCTAATAAGCCACGTCTTAAAAAATTCTGCATTTTTCAATGTATGTATTTTTTCAAAAACAATTACTGTTGTATTTGAAATTGCATCAGATATTTCTTCTTCTGTTTTTAAAATACTGAATGCTACTCTATACATAGATTTCATATTTTCCATTAAAAGATTACCAATTTCATCTACATTGCCATTCCTGGCTTTTTCTACTTTTTCGGTATCCATATTTTCTCCCTTCTATATCTTTATACTCTTTAGATGTTTTTCTATATTATTTGGTTCACATATTTCAAACTTTTTATTAAATTTAAGTTTTATTTATAGAAAAAATAAGAATTTCTATATAATTTTCATCACATAGAAATTCTAATTAATGTTTTTACGAGTTAAATTCATCCAGTATTCCAACTTTATATTCAATGTCTTCCATGTGTGGAAATATTTCTTTCACTCTTTTTAATGTAAGCATTGTCATTTTAGGTTGTGGATTTTTAGGGTCATCTGACAACAATTTTTGTGTATAGCAATTTTTGGCAGTTCTAAATAATACATATCGATTTCTTACATACGTATAATAAATTTGATATCCATTTTTTAAATCTAACCACATATCTTCAAATGTATAATTTTCCACTAATTTTCCTCCTTGTTATTTACACATTTCTTCAAATTCATTTTCACTAATAATTTGTACTCCTAAACTTTGTGCTTTTGTAAGTTTACTTCCTGCATCTTCTCCAGCTAATAAATAAGTTGTTTTTTTTGATACAGAACTTGATGTTTTTCCTCCAAATTTTTCTATAATATTTGATGCTTCCTCTCTTGAATATTTTTCAAGTGAACCTGTTAATACAAAAGTTTTTCCTGCAAATCTGTCATCTTCATTTTCTTCTTTTTGTCTTTCCATATTTACTCCTGCATCTTTTAGTCTTTTCAACAAGTCTTTTGTTTGTTCTTGAGAGAAAAATTCATTTATACTATTTGCTACAATTGTTCCAACTTCATCTACTTGACTTAAATCTTCAATTGATGCATTTGATAAATTATCCATATTTTCATATGTTTTAGCTAATACTTTAGCAGCTTTTACTCCTACATGCCTTATACCCAATGCTGTTATTAATCTATATAAATCATTTTGCTTGCTTATATTTATACTATCTATTAGATTTTGAGCGAACTTTTTGCCATTTTTCTTTAATGATGCTATATCTTCAAATTTCAAATCATATATATCTGCAATATTTGAAATCATTTTCTTTTCAAGTAATATTCCTATAATATTTTCACCTAGTCCATCTATATTCATTGCTTCTCTTGATACGAAATGCACTAAATTTCTATATAATTTTGCTGGACATTCTATTCCTGTACATCTTACTGCAGACTCTCCTTCTTCTCTTACTGTTTCTGCACCACATACTGGGCAATGTGTTGGCATGACAAATTCTTTTTCTGTTCCATCTCTTTTTTCTACAACTGCTCGTACTATTTCTGGTATTACATCACCTGCTTTTTGTATTATAACTCTATCACCTATTTTTAATCCTTTTTCTTTAACAAAATCTTCATTGTGTAATGTTGTTTTAGATATAAGTGATCCAGCAACTCTTACTGGTTCTAGTATTGCAAGTGGTGTTATTACTCCTGTTCTTCCTACTTGAAATTCTATATCTTTTAAAATTGTTTCTTTTTGTTCTGGTGGATATTTATATGCAATTGCCCATTTTGGAACTTTAGATGTTGTTCCTAAAATTGTTCTTAATTTTAAATTGTCTACTTTAACAACTGCTCCATCTATTCCAAAAGTTAATTTTTCTCTATCTTCTCCGATTTTATTTATTGCTTTCTTTACTTCTTCAACATTTGAACATGGTATACGAACAGGATTTACATTAAATCCTAATTTTTCTAAATATTCTAATTCTTCAAAATGTGAATTAAATTCTTTTCCTTCTATTTTTTGAACATTAAATATATAAATATCTAATGGTCTTTTCTTTGTTATATTACTATCTAATTGTCTTAATGAACCAGCTGCTGCATTTCTTGCATTTGCAAATAATTCTTCTTCATTTTCTTCTCTTTCTTGATTCATTCTTTCAAATTCTTTTTTAGATATAAATACTTCTCCTCTAACTGTTATATTTATTTTTTCTGGTAATTCTTGAGGTATTGTTTTTATAGTTTTCAAGTTTTCTGTTACATCTTCTCCAACTAGTCCATTTCCTCTAGTTGCTCCTCTTACAAGTTTTCCATCTTTATATTCTAATGCTGATGATAAACCATCTATTTTTGTTTCAACAACATATTTTACTTCATCTATTCCATTTTCACTTGCTACTTTTTTTACTCTTTCATCAAATGCTTCAATTTCTTCAAAATTAAATACATCTTGTAAACTTTGAAGTGGTACTTCATGTTCTACCTTAGTAAATCCTTCTTTTACATGTCCTCCTACTTTTTGTGTTAATGAATCTTTGGTTATAAATTCTGGATTTTGACTTTCTAATGTTCTTAATTCTAACATCATCATATCATATTCAAAATCAGTTATTTCTGGATTATCATCATCATAATATTTTTGGGCATAATATTCTGTTTTTTTTCTAAGTTCTTCTATTCTTTCTTTTGCTTGTTTTTTATCCATGTCTTCAATTTTCCTCCTAATGTAAAATTTTCATTTTGATTATATCATTGTTAATGAAAAAATTCTATATTAGTGCAAAAAAATAAGATAGAATTTTTTCTATCTTACTTTTTTTATTATTTATGCATCTGCTTTTGCTAAAATAATTAAACGTGCTTTACTATCATCTGTACATGTTGTTAATGATATTTCTACAGCTCCTTGTGTATCTCTTGTCATATATTCTGTATCTGTATCATCTGTTTCAAATTTATCATAAATTGTATATGTCATTCTCTTTCCATCTAAATCTGTAACATAAATTTTATCTCCAATATTTAATTTTTTATTATTTGAGAAAAATCTACTATTTCTATAATTATGTCCAGCAATTACTGTATTTCCTGGTTTATTTATTCCACTTCCTTGAGTATTTTGTTCTCCTGTTGTTGAATATACAACACATACTGCTGTTTCTAATGATGATTTAGAATATTCTGAGTATGATATTATTGGACTTTTTAAACCTGTTGTTGGTATTTCGATTTTTCCTGCTGTTAAAAATCCATTATATTTCATTCCTTCTCCAGAACTTGTATTTGTTCCAGTTGATGTTGAGTCTGTTGTTGGTGTTTCAATTGGATCTGTTATTGGATTATCATCAATTTTTGTATCTGTTGTTTCTTCTTTTTTAGTATTTTGACTTATGTTTTCACTCCAAGAATCTGCAAAATCTTCTGCTTCTTTCTTGCTATTTTCACTTGCTATAAATTTATATCCTAAAAATCCTATTATTCCTACTATTGCAATTATAATTATTACTAATAATACTGTTAAAAAAGCACTATATTTACTATTCATAATTATCATCCCTTTCAATAATATTTTTTATTATACGTTTTCTCTTTAAAAACCTATACTTTAATTATATCATATTTTCTAAAAAAAAGATAGCTATTTTTGTAAATTTATACTATTTTTTCTCCAAGTTTTTTACCAGCTAATAGGTGAAAGTGTAAGTGTCCTACTTCTTGACCTCCATCTTCACCACAATTTACAATTACTCTATATCCTTTTTCTTTGAAGCCTTGCTTTTCGGCAATTTCATTGATAACTTTGTATATTTTTGAAATTATTTTTTCATCTCCATCTTCCATTGTTGCAAGTGATGTTATATGTTTTTTTGGAATTACTAATACATGTATTGGTGCTGCTGGATTTATGTCTTTAAATGCTAATACCTCTTCATCTTCATATACTTTACTTGATGGTATTTCTCCTTTTATAATTCTGCAAAATAAACAATTTTCTTCCATATTTAATCTCCTTCTAATTAAATTTTATTATTTTGAAAAATATAACTATTGAATAAAGCAAAGACCTGTAGGTATGACCCTAGCTATATTTTTGCTATGAAATAGTTATATTTTCAAAATATATTTATTTAATCTAATATAGCCTTAATTCTTCTAATTCCTGAAGAACTTGATTCTTCTTTCTTTATTTTGAAGTGTCCTAATTCAGATGTATTAGAAACATGAGGTCCTCCACATAATTCAATTGAAACATCACCTATTTTATAAACAGAAACTATATCACCATATTTCTCAATAAACATTGCTTCTGCTCCCATTTTTATTGCATCATCTTTTTTCATTTCTAAATGTTCTACTGGAATTGCTTCTGTTATCCATTTATTTACTAAGTCTTCTGTTTTTTGTTTTTCTTCATCTGTCATTTTTGCTGGATGTGAAAAGTCAAATCTCATTCTTTCAGCTGTTATATTACTTCCTCTTTGATGTACATGTGAGCCTAATACTTGTTTTAATGCTGCATTTAATAAATGTGTTGCAGTATGATATTTTGTTTCCATTTCTCCTGTTGATGCTAATCCACCTTTGAATTTTTGTTCTGAACCAGCTCTTGATTTTTCTTGGTGTTCTTTAAATAGTTTATCAAATCCTTCTTTATCTATTTTCATTCCATTTTCTGTAGCTAGCTCTTCTGTAACTTCTGGTGGGAATCCATAAGTATCATATAATCTAAATACAACTTTACCTGGTACTATGTTTTCACCTTGTTCTTTAACTTGTCCAACTTCTTTTGCAAATTCTTTTTCACCTTTTTCAAGTGTTTTTACAAATTTGTCTTTTTCTTCTAAAATTACATTTTTTATTGTTTCTTTATTTGTTTCAAGTGCTGGATACATTTCTTTTAAGTTTTCAACATTTATATCTATTAGTGTTGATAATTCATCTAATGATATTTGAAGTTTATTCATATGTCTTACCATTCTACGAATTAATCTTCTTAATATATATCCTCTGTCAACATTGCTTGGTCTTCCACCATCACATATTATCATCATACTTGAACGTAAATGTTCTGCTACAATTCTTCTGCTTGCTATATTATCTACTTTTTGTAACTCTACTAGTTTTTCCATAATTGGTGCAAATAATTCTGTTTCAAATGGTGTTTCTTTTCCTTCTAATAACATCGTCATTCTTTCTAGTCCTAAACCTGTATCAACATTGTGTTGTTTTAGTTTTGAATATTTACCATTTTCATCTTTATAGAATTCCATAAATACATTATTCCAAATTTCAACATATTTACCACATCCACATGATGGATTACATTCTGGTGAACATTTTGGCTTTCCTGTATCATAAAACATTTCTGTATCTGGTCCACATGGTCCTGTTTCACCTGCTATCCACCAGTTATCATCTTTTCCAAAATAATATATTCTTTCTTCTGGAATTCCTGCTTTTTTCCAACATGATGCTGTTACTTCATCTCTTGCACAATCTTCATCTCCAGCAAAACATGTTACTGATAATTTTTCAACTGGTATTCCTAATTCTTTTGTTAAGAAGTCATAACTCATTTGAATTGATTCTTCTTTAAAATAGTCTCCTAATGACCAATTTCCAAGCATTTCAAAATATGTTAAATGTCTATTATCTCCAACTTCATCAATATCATTTGTTCTTACACATTTTTGATAATCTGTAAGTCTTGTTCCTGCTGGATGTGGTTCTCCTAATAAATATGGTACTAATGGTTGCATTCCAGCTGTTGTAAATAATACTGATGGATCATTTTCTGGTATTAATGGTGCTGATGGTATTACAACATGTCCATGATTTTTAAAAAAGTTTAAATATTTATTTCTTATTTCTATTGCTTTCATTTTATTTTTCTCCTATCTAATTCCGCTTTTTACGGATTCTATTATACTTTAAAAAGTGTGAAAAATCAATACTTTGATTCTATTTTATCATTCTATCTCTTATATACTAACATCTCTTAAAATACACCAAGTTCCATTACTTTCTGGTAAACATTTAAATGTCATTTCTTCTTTTGTTATTGGATGTTCTATTGTAAGTTCATAAGCCCATAATGCTATTTGTTTTCCTTGTCCTCTTGTTCCATATTTTTGATCTCCAAATATGCTATGTCCTGCATGTGATAATTGTACTCTTATTTGGTGATGTCTGCCTGTATGCAAATTTACTCTTACTAATGATAAATTTTTCACTTCATTATATGCTAAAACTTCATAGTCTAGTTTAGCTAATTTAGCATTTTTCTTATCTTTATTTACAACTTTACTTATATTATTTCTTTCATCTTTATATAAATAATCTTCTAAAATACCTTTGCTTTGTTCAAATCTTCCATCTACAACAGCTAAATATTTCTTTTTAAATATTTTTTCTCTTACTTGATCACTTAATCTTGATGCCGCTTTTGATGTTTTCGCAAATACCATGACTCCACCAACAGGTCTATCTAATCTATGAACTAATCCTAAGTAAACATTTCCTGGTTTATTATATTTTTCTTTTATATATTCTTTTATAATTGTAAGCATATCTATATCTTCAGTTTTGTCTGCTTGTGATGGAATATTTGGTTGTTTTTCTACAACTATTATGTGATTATCTTCATATATTACATTTAATTTATTCATATTCATTTTCATCTCTTTCCTAAAGCTATTTTCTGATTGAAAAAGAATTAAATTTTGACAAGGCAAATTTTATTTAAAAGGCAAGGGCGCATACATAGTGTATGTAACCGCGTTTTAAATGAAATTTAACACAGTCAAAATTGTAATTATTTTTCAATCTTCTCCCAACGACCATATATTCCACAAGGTAGTACCAATTTTGAATTTTCCATTGGCAATCCAATTTCTCCTGAAGAAACTTTTCCATTATGTTCTTTATTAACAGTTAAATTTAATATATTTTCTAGAACTTTACTTGAAATTCCCGTAGTATATGAATTTATCAAGAAAAATAATGGATTATCTGATAATACATTTGTACATAATTTTACTAAATCATAAATATTATTTTCAAATTGCCAAACTTCTCCATTTGCCCCTCTTCCATATGATGGTGGATCCATTATTATTGCATCATATTTATTGCCTCTACGTATTTCACGATTAACAAATTTTACAACATCATCTATTATATATCTTACTGGTCTTTCTGCTAAACCTGATGATGTTATATTTTCTTTTGCCCATGTTACCATTCCTTTTGAACTATCAACATGACAAACTGATGCACCAGCAGATGCACATGCTACTGTTGCCCCTCCAGTATATGCAAATAAGTTTAATACTTTTATTTCTCTTTTCGCATTTTTGATTTTATCCATCATCCAATCCCAATTAACAGCTTGCTCTGGGAATA
>ERZ825159.2816-NODE-2816-length-13377-cov-3.432217_pt1 | contig 13377 bp, 10 predicted proteins | sample MGYA00519932_ERZ825159 | MGnify/ENA primary metagenome ERZ825159 (study PRJEB31778, sample SAMEA3449191) | human gut metagenome | biome: human gut; feature: human-associated habitat; material: faeces | place: United Kingdom | collected 2010/2012 ...
AAATTTTATTATTATAATTGTAATATAAAGTAAAAATATATCTATATTAAAAATTTAGTAAAGGAAGGAATGAAATAATGAAAAAAATAGGATTTATAGGAGCAGGTAATATGGCAGGTGCCATAATTGGAGGGATTGTAAAATCTAATTTGGTAAAATCAGAAAATGTAATCGCTAGTGCAAAGACAATGGCAAATCTTGAAAGATTACAACAAGAATATAATATAAATGTGACTTTAGATTCAAAAGAAGTTGTAAAAAATTCTGATATAGTATTTATGGCTGTAAAACCAAATATATTTGATGGTGTATTAGAAGGAGTAGCAGATTTAATAGATGATAAAAAAATAGTTGTTTCGATAGCAGCAGGAAAGAGTATAGAAGCAATTGAAAATATAATAGGAGCTGATAAAAAAATAGTTAGAACTATGCCAAACACTCCTGCACTTGTAAATGAAGGAATGTCAGCTTTATGCCCAAATAAAAATATAGAAGATGAAGAGTTAAAAATAGTAAAAGATATATTTGATTCTTTTGGAAAAAGTGAAGTAGTTGGAGAATATTTAATAGATGCAGTAATTGGAGTAAGTGGTTCTTCACCAGCATATGTATTTATGTTTATAGAAGCAATGGCAGATGCAGCAGTTATGGCTGGTATGCCTAGAAAACAAGCGTACAACTTTGCAGCACAATCAGTTTTAGGTTCTGCTAAAATGGTGCTTGAAAGTGGTAAACATCCAGGTGAATTAAAAGATATGGTTTGTTCACCAGCAGGAACAACAATAGATGCAGTAAAAGTATTAGAAAATGAAGGGATGCGCTCAGCCGTTATAAATGCAGTTTGTGCTTGTGTTGAAAAATCTAGAGAAATGAGCAAATAAATAATATTGGAGAGTCTTAATGGAGGAGAAAGTAATAGAAATAAAATCCCTTGGGGTTAATTATGGGGAAAAAGAAGTTTTAAAAAATATAGATTTAAATGTTTATAAAGGGACTATAATCGGCTATATCGGTCCAAATGGGGCAGGAAAGAGTACAACTATAAAAATACTTTTAGGAGTAAATAGAAATTATAGTGGAGAAGTAAAAATATTTGGACAAGATATAAAAAATCAAAATTATAACTTCAAAAAAAATATCGGATATGTTCCAGAGGTAGCAAAATTGTACGAAAATTTAACAGCAAGAGAGTATTTAACTTTTATAGGTCAACTTTACAATTTATCTTATGATGATTGTGACAAAAAGGCACATGCTCTTATGGAGATTTTGGGAATAGAACATGCATATGAATCGAGATTATCATCTTTTTCAAAAGGTATGAAACAAAAAGTTATTATAATATCGGCGCTTATGCATAATCCAGACATATTATTTTTAGATGAACCTTTAAGTGGATTAGACGCGAACAGTGTACTTGTTATAAAAGAAATAATATCTAAGTTAAGAGATGAGGGAAAAACTATTTTCTATTCTTCTCACATTATGGAGGTAGTTGAAAAAATAAGCGACAGGATACTTTTGTTAAAAGATGGAAGAATAATTGCAGATGGTAATTTTGACGAAATAAAAAAACTAAATAACAAAGAATCATTAGAAGAAGTATTTAACGATTTAACAGGATTTGAAGATCATTCTATGATAGCAGACAAATTTATAAAAGTTATAAAAGAGGTATAGATATGGAAGATTTTTTTAGTTTAAAGATTTTAGATTTATTTAGACCTCTATTTGAAGCTTTTGGTGTAGAATACGAAAAAATGAGACTTATAGTGAGTATGAAGCTTACTTTAGATAAGAGGAAAAATAACTCAAGTGAAAATAAAAATTCATTGATGCAGTCTGTTATTTTATATTTAGTATAGGACATGTCGCATCTAGGATAATAGTTATGCCAATTGATATTATGACAAAGATGACAGTTTTATTTGCGCTTATATTTGTAATGCTTTTAACTTGTTTTATAACAGATTTTTCATCTGTAATTTTAGATACATACGATAGACATATTATAGGCATTACAGATGTTAAGGATATAACTTTAAATATGGCAAAAATAGTACATATAATTATATATATTTCGATAATGAGTTTGTCTATAAGTGCTTTTTCAATTCTTATGATTTTAATGGCATATAATATAGGATTTTGCCTGTTATTTATTTTATGTATGATACTTATGGACTTTTTGTTGATTATGATGACGTCTGTTATTTATTATCTACTTATAAAAATATTTAAAGGCGAAAAGTTAAAAGATGTATTAAATTTATTTCAAATATTTATGATTTTTGTTTTTTCAATTATGTATTATTTTATTACAAGTTCATTAAGTGATATACAAATAAATTATACATTTAGCATAAATGCATATGATTTATTTATTCCATTTATGTGGTTTGCATCTTTATTTTGTGTTATTTTTTATGGAAAAATACAAACACTATATATAATTATGGCTATCTTAGGAATAATTGTACCTATTTTATCTATTTTAATATATATAAAATTGACACCAGCTTTTGAAAGAAACTTAGATAAACTTGAACAAGTATCGTATAATGAAAAAGATTCAAAATCTAAAAAGAGTTTTGCCTCAAAATTGGCTAATAAGATATGTAAAAATAATGAAGAAAAATCATTCTTTGAATTTATATATACTAATTTAAGTAGAGACAGGGAATTTAAGACGAGAGTTTATCCAACTTTGGCAAGTGGGATAATAATGCCACTTGTTCTTTTGTTTGTAACTTATGACAGAAGTATTAGTATAATGGAATATTTAAAATCTCTAAGTACGACAAATAATTTTTTAAATATTTATTTAGCAGTAATTCTTTTACAAAACTGTATTTTACTATTGAAATATTCAAAAGAGTATGAAGCATCATTTATATATGATGTTCTTCCAATAAGTAAAAAGAAAAATATATACAGTGCAGAATTTAAAGTTATAATAATTAAATTATTTGTACCTATATTTATAATAATAGGAATTCCATATTTGATTTTATTCAAAGCAAAATTTATTGTGCATTTGCTTATAGCATTTGTATCTACAATTTTTATTTCGATGGGAACTTTTAGAGTAAATGATAAGTCACTTCCATTTTCAGAAGATTATGCAGTTACTGCAAATACATCTAATTTTTTAAATATAATAAAATCAATTGGATTTGTAGGGGTTGCTGTATTATTGCATTATTTAATAATATTAAAAGCGCCATATATTTTCAGTGTGGCTTACTTAATTTTATTAATATTGATTATGAAAATTATATGGAATAAAGTTTTCGATATATAAATAATATTAAAATGAGGTCATATATATGACCTCATTCTTAATTTAACATTATTGAATTTACCTTATGATTTTTAGTTTGTATCAAAATGTTCTGTATCTGTTTGTACTTCTGGGTTTAATGTATTATCTGATGAATTATTGTCATTACTTTGATTTTGATCATCAGAGTTATCATTTGTATTATTGTCTAGATTTTCATTATTGTTATTTGCATCGCTATTACTGTCAGTATTATTATCGCTATTATTTAAATTACTATTGTTATTATCGTTATTGCTATCTGGATTAGTCATTGTAGTTCCGTTATTTTGGTTTGAATTATTATCAGAACCACCATCTGAGCTATCAGATGAGAATAAACTTTTAAACCAGTTTACTATTTTAGTTAAAAATCCTTCAGCTTCTTCTTTAGAAGGTAAATTTTCAGCAGCTTTATCAGTTGCATCTATTATAGAATCTTTACCTAACATAGAGTCGTTAGTATCTCCTAATATACCTAAATCTTTTGAACTTGAGAATAAATTAGAGAACCAATCACCTATACCACTAAAGAATGAGCCTATAGAATCAAGTATTCCAGAATTATTTAAATCTTCACCAGCATCTTTTAAATTATCTTTTACAACATCAGATACATTGTTTAAAGTAGCTTTCATTTCATTGTAATCGTAATGTTGAGCAGCTATTTTTTCCATTAAAGCGATTATTTTGTCAACTTGAGCATCTGTTAATTGAACATTGTAATTGTTTGTTATATTGTTTATTGTGTTTGCAATTTGAGTTTTATCACTTGTATTATTTTTTATAATATCAGCTTTAACATCATTTATTATACCTGTAGCCTTATCTTGGCCAATATCATCACCTAAATCTCCTGTAGTTATTAATTCTTCAGAAGCAAGTTCTTTTTTATCTTCATCAAGGTTTTTGCCAGTAGCATTTTCAAACGCCTTCATTACACCAGTTAATGCACCAGTACTTATCTGTATAATATTATAGAATAAAGGTTATATTATGATTATAATGGATATAAAGTGTTGTAAATACTAACTTATGTATTTCTATATAGTTATTGATAAGTTGTAGAAATATATGATATACTTATGTTAAGTTAAAAAGATAAAAAAGAGAGGTAGGAAGATGGATGATTATATATAAAGTAAAGGAACAAGTGATAAATGATATATCAGGATGGAAACCAAAAGATAGATATGCAGTATTAATAGTAGAATCAGATGAGGCAAATCCATTGGTATGGAAACCTAGTCCTCTAACTGAATTTCTAGAAGTATATATGTCAGAAAAAGCTGTTAATACAAAAATTCACTATGGATATGTAATATGTGATTTTCTCAATTACTTAAAGCTACAAATAGAATTAGGTGAAGATGAATGTTTTGACATATTACAAGAAGAAGGTATATATGGTTTGAATTTTATTCATGCATCTAAATACTTAACATATATAGGAACAAGAAAGACAAAGGTAAATAAGCAAGGAGAAGAAGAACTAGTAGTAAATAATTACTCTACCGTGAAAAGAAAAGAAAATATACTTATATCATTTTACACGTTTTTAAATAAGAAAAAGATACTTACAAATAAAGATGCTATAGTTGAACATAAAGTAGTACCAATAAAAAACAGGGGGAACGTAACATCAAAAGGAAAGAGAGTATCAATATCTCCATTTAAAGATAGTCTTGAGTATAAAGTATTTTATCCACCTACTAATCCAACAAATAGCTATGGAGAAAGTATTAAGGCGATAAAATTAGCAGATATGAAAAGAGTAACATGGGAATTGTTCTTAGAATATGCAAGAGAGAATTATCCTGACATAGCACTAGGTGTAGCTATGCAGTTTATGGGGGGATTAAGATTAGGTGAAGTTGTAAATTTAACTATAGATGCAGTAGAAGTAAATAGAGATAAAGATAAGTTATTTTTAGATATAAATGATAGGCAATTATTTTTATTTAAAAGTTTAAAGAGTAAAAAATCACAAGTTAAATTCGCAAGGGAAAATCAAGTTGTATTTAATTGGAATCAAGAATTATTTAACATATGGGATGAACATATGAAGTACTTATCTAAACTAAAGAAAAGAACTAATATTAAAGCTTTATTTGTTAATAAAAAGGGAAATCCGATGACAGGTGATGTATACGAAGAAAGATTTAAAAAATTAAAATCAGATTTTATAGAATTTCTTGAAAATTCTAAGCCAGTTGAAAGCAAGACTCTTAAGAAATACGCATGGTCTACTCATATAGGTAGACATGTATTTACTAATTTTATAATAAAAACTGGATTAGCTAATAACTCTATGGGAGTTCCTGATGCTAAAATAGTTGCAAGTCTTAGAGGAGATAGGAATTTATCGTCTGCATTAGCTTATATAGATAGAATAGCAATGGTAGAAGCTATTGATGAAAACTTACAAAATTTAAGCAAAGAAGCCTTAAAAGAAGAAAGGGTATAAAGTATATGAGTCATAAACTAAAATATGAGTTTGATAATAATGAAGATAAAGCGAACTATGTAAGTAAAGAAGAATTTTGCAATATGTTAGATATATCAGAAAAATATTTTAACGATGTAAATAAAACTGTAGCTAAAGTTGTAAGAATGTTTAATATAAAGAAATTAAATATAAGTAGGTTTGAGGTTTACTATAATAAGGATGATATACAAAAATCAATAAATGAATTGTGTGAATTTCAAAATACTCATATAAATGGAGCTGAAGCTAAGAAAATGTGTTCTAATTTATCGGAAGAAGGAATCAAAAGTATTTTAATTCCTTCGCATTATAAGTTGATTTGTAGAGACACATTAAATGAAATTTGGAACATAAAAGTTGTATATAAAAAATCAGAAATAGATGATTATATACAATCTAGAGCAGAAATAGATAGAAAAATAGAGTCAGGGGAATATTTATCTACTAGTGATGCTAGTAAGATGCTAAATATGAGCGACAGAATGTTTTTAAAGCTAAAACAGTCTATTGATATGAATGAAATAAGATATTATCAAGGATTTTATTTTGAGAAAAATGTAATAGAAAAACTAGTGAAAGAACAGGAAGAATTCTTTTCTGAATATATACCAAAATCAGTTGTAAAAAATAAATATTTTACACCTAAAACATTTCCTTCACATGAGGAAAAATTAACTAAATATGAAGCACCTAGAATAGCCTATACTTTAGAATATACTTCAACTATGATTAAAGATAGCTCATGGTTTAAGATATCTGAGGTTGAAGAATTAGCTAAAGAATTAAGTGAAAAAAAGAGAACCATAAAAAAAGAAAGAACTAAGGCTAAGAAAAAAGAATCAGAAAAAACAGAAGAAAATGCAGTAATAAATGATAAAGAGTTAGAATTTAACATGGTACTTACAAAAATAGATTACAATTCACCTGGGTATGATATAAATCATGATATATTGGGTTCAACGTATTTTCATACTTTTCAAATTAGACTCAATGAATTAAATGACTGGAATGGATTTAATCCAAACTCAGAGTACACAAATGGAAAGTGGTTTGGGTATATAAAAGATAAATTAGATTCTATGAGAGCTAATGAAAAAGTATCAAATGCTAGAGTGAATCATTATGTTAGATGTACCTTAGCACTAAAATCTATGTTAGATTATTATGGATTAGATGAAGTTTACTCTCTTACAACAAACCAAATAAATACTTATTTTAATATAATAAAAACTAATATTATCAGGATAAATATCTATGAATTTTTAGGTCTAGTCAGTAAGGATGTACAGTTAGTTTCAGGGAATAAAAGATGCGGATTTAGAATGGATAAAATATATAGCCCTCATAGAAGAGAGTCTTCTAAAACAATAGATGATATATATGATTTTGATGTGTACTCAGATTTATTTAAATACTTAGTAGATATAGACTTGCACGTTAAAAATAGTATATATGATATTAAAGTTAAAAATAGCATAAGATACGCATCCACATGGTTATATGTAATGTTGCACATGAACAATGCATGGAGAAATGGCGATGTTACTGAGTTTCCTAAATTAGATATAGATGATTTGTTAGACGAGTTTAAAATTTATGAGTATAGTTGGTTTGAAAATAATAAACTTAGCATAGCAAAAGCTAGAGCTGTAATATCAAGGGTTATACAACATGAATTTAAAATATCAAAAACGCAAGTGAAAGGAACTTTCTTTTGCTCGGATGAATTAGCTCCTTCTATGGCTACTAACATTCTGATTTTAACTTTATACCATAAAAGTAGAAGTATAATTTCAAATAATAGCACACTAATGGATTTTGGAACTAAATATAATAAAGTTGGAGATAGTCATTTTAATAAATTCTTTAAAGAATTCAAACATAAAAACTTTAAATTCTTATCAAGGACTATGAATAAAACAGTTATGACATTTGTATACTATTTAGCTAATTTATCAGGTGATTCTAAAGCATTGATATATGCACAAAAACTGAGAGAACATTTGTCAGAAGATTCAACTCTTCATTATTTAAACTTAGACAAAAGTAAGATAGAAAGTTTAAGTAAGCAATTATTTATGAGAGGTGAATTTGGATATATAACTAATATGCTACTAACTAGAGTATATGATGAAAATGTAACTAATTTTGAAGAAGCAACAGAAGCTATAGTAAGAATTAATGATATATTTGGAGATGTATTTAAAATTCATTCAACGGCAGGATTTTTAAATACTATTAGGGTTGAGAGGCAAGCGGTAATAGATACCCTGGCAGAAAAAAGCTTTAATGAATGTCAAGAAATATTAACAGACTTATTTGCAAGGAAACTGCCTTCGAGAGAAGATAATGTACAGTGCTTAGTATCTAAAGAAGGTTGTAAAAGAATAGACCTTAAATCATGCTTTGAGTGCCAATACCATATACCATCAATATATGCATTAACAACATTATGTGAAAGTATGATAGAAGATATGAAGAATTATCATAATGTAAAAGGTGTAAAAAAATATAAGCTTGCATTATCTATTGATAGAAAAAGTATTCTCTTGAAAGAAGCTATGGATATACTAACTCCTGAGTATGTATATAACTGTTTAGGTTTAACTAGGGATGAATTTAAATCACAATTAAATTTAATTGATATGCCTGAAGATTTTTTAGAAGATAAAGAACTTTTAGAAAGGTAATAAATTGTATATGAGTAGATTAATTGATAAGATAGATATAAATTTAGTAAAAGAAGAAATTGTAGATATTGAAGAAATAAAATCGAATCTTAATAAACGTGTTGTACAAAATGATATATTAAGAAAAGAGAGTAGAACGGAAACATCAGATGCTACATTTGACAGTGATATATGGATAATAGATAAACCTTTAACCCAAGGATATATAAATTTAAATATGACTTTTCTTTCAGAATTAAAAACTTTTAAAAGAATTACAGATAAAGAAATAACAGCATTTAGATGTTTCTTTGCAGAAAAGATTTTAAATAAATATAATACAAGCATAGGTTCTGAGCTGTCAGTTATAAGAGACTGTATAATGGTTACTAATAATTTTGATTTAGAGACTATAGATTCTCCATATGGAAATCCTATAAATCAATTATTAGATACTTATAGCGGTAAAACTAAATCAGACAAAATAAATAGTATTTTAGAATATTTATACTACTTAGATGAATTAGATATTTTAACAGAAGGACAAAATAAAGCAATTGAAACACTAATGACTATGGATACATCAAGGCAAGATAATGCAAGAGAACTACCTAAGGAAAAAGATATAATGGCTTTTGATTATTATTTAAAGCGATTTTATAAAGATGAATTATTTAGTGAAGATATGAAAATGCTTTATATGCCACTATTAATATGGTGGAAAGTTACAACCGTTATACCTATGAGACCATCAGAATTATGTAGTAAATTAACTAGGGCGTGTTTGATAGAAGAAGATGAAAAGTACTATATTTATGTAAATAGAATAAAAACAGGTGATATATCTAATAAAGGTGTTGTTAGAAGAGGAAGAATACCATTACTAAATAAAATTCAGATAACTAAAGAAATATATGATTTGATAAGTGATTATATAGAAAAAACTAATGAGTATGGTCATACAGAAACATTATTTTCATATAAAGCTCTATGTGCTTTTAGAAAAAAGATAGCTATTGAATTTGGAGAAGAATACGGCTATATAACAATACCTGTGGAACAAAAAATAGATGAAGAGTATTTTTCAATAAATGTACTTGGTCCTATGCTGAAAGGGTTTTATAAAAGAATAATATCAAATACTTATAAATATGAAGTAGAAAGACAACTTAATATAGGTGATACAAGGCATATAGCTTTTACATCATTGTTATTACAAGGGGTTTCGCCTATAGAAATAGCTATGTTAGGAGGTCATACTTCCTTATCCTCACAAGACCATTATCAAGGAAATTCTTCATTTTATGCTGATTCAGAGATGATAGATTTTGTGAGTTCTAAAATGCATAGACGTAGTATATCTACAAAGGCTCTTAAAGATATTATATTTAATAAAGAGAAGTCAGAAGAAGCTCCTAGAAATTTAGAGCAGTGTATACAAACAGAAGACGGTGTAGGATATTGTACAATAGATATAGATAATGATATATTAGCTTGTGGAGATGAAGAGTTCTGTATAGGATGCAAACATTGGTGGTGTCCTAAAACACAGGAAAGTTTTATAGAAGTACAAGAATACTTAGAAAATAACATCGCTTCATCTTTACATGTAAAAATACAGCGAGAAAAAGTATTTCTACAAAAGTTATTATCAAAGCCTAAGACAAAGCAATTAAATGGAGTATTAGACTTAGATAATGATTATGAATATAAATTAAAGACTTCCATTAATAAATTGAATAGAGAGCTATCTAGACGCTCAGATGTAGAAGGGATATTACAGATTAATAGTGGATTGAATATAAGGTATGCTAATCAAGATGTAAAACTATTTTTGGAGGGAGAAATATAATGGCAAGAGCTAAAAGAACTATAGATAAAGAAGAAGTAGATGAAATAATATATTTAAAGCTAAAAGAGCTAGGTGGTATGAAGAAAAGACTGACGTATAATTCAGTCTTTACCTTCAATAAAGAAATTGCTAATAATCCTAAATATAAAAGAAAAAACGGAGAGTTATTTACTTTGTATGGATATGATTTCTGGGCTAGTAGTTATAATAACGAAGATTATTATGGAAGACAAAGAATAAATGAAATAAAAAATACTTCTAATGTAATTGTAGCTGGGAAAGAGTTTATACCAGAAGTAGAAGATATTCACGCATTAGTAAATGATTACTATAAAAAGCCTGAGGTACTTTATAAGAAGTTAGCTAAAGTGTTTGAAATGGATAAGAATAAGTTGAAAAATTTAGAAGAAGAAAATAAAAAGTTGAAGAAAGAAAAAGACGATTTACAAAAAGCTTTACAATCATTTGAGCGTGAATTTGCAAGTATATTTTGTAATAGTCGCTTAGCTGATAATTCATTAGTAGATGTTATGTCTATGAATAAATCAAAGGATTATCTGGTTTATGACGGTTTAAAGAATATGTTTAATGATGAAAAATTGGTTGAGTTATCTAAAACGAATGGAATAAATAATATAGATACTAATAATGTTTTAAGTTTAAAAAGAGAAGAGCGAAGAAAGAGAAGAAATGACTTATTTTAGAAACGTTGAGGGGGAAAATATTTATTGTATTCGACAAATTACTACAAAAAAATCAAGGGTAAATATGATAAAATTCTGTATAGAAAAAATATTAGTGAAGATTAAAATATGAAGGGAGGAAATATCAATATTTAAATTATTGGTATATAAGAAATGGTATTTAGTAGTTTGATTTTTTTATTTTTATTCTTGCCATTAACATTAATTATTTACTATATATCAAATAGTAAAGCAAGAAATTTAATATTATTAATAGCAAGTTTGTGTTTCTACGCTTGGGGAGAGCCTGTGTATGTATTTTTAATGTTATTTTCGACAGTAATTGATTATATAAATGGATTAAAAGTTGAAAGGTTTATAGAATTAGGTGAAAGAAAAAAAGCACTGATGGTGGTTATATCTTCAGCAATTATAAACTTATTTGTTTTATGTTTCTTTAAATATAGTGACTTCTTAATTGAAAACATAAATAATATATTTAACTTAAATATAGGTTTGTTAAACTTACCATTACCTATTGGTATTTCATTTTATACTTTCCAAACGATGTCATACACTATAGACATCTACAGAGGAGATGCTAAAGCTCAAAAGAGCATACTAGACTTTGGAGCATATGTAGCATTGTTTCCACAATTAGTTGCAGGACCTATTGTTAGGTATCAGACTATAGCAACACAAATAAGTAAAAGAGACCATTCAATAGAAAAATTTGCAGATGGTGTAAATAGGTTTGTTTGTGGACTTGCTAAAAAAGTTATATTATCAAATCAATTAGCTGTAGTAGCAGATGGTGTATTTTCAACTAATTTAGCTAATGTTTCGATATTAGAAGCATGGCTAGGAATAGTTTGCTATACTCTTCAAATATATTTTGATTTTGGTGGATATAGTGATATGGCTATAGGATTAGGTAAAATGTTTGGATTTGAGTTTCTTGAAAACTTTAACTATCCTTATATATCACAAACAGTTTCAGAGTTTTGGAGAAGGTGGCATATTTCATTAGGAAGCTGGTTTAGAGATTATGTATATATTCCATTAGGTGGAAGTAGGGTTTCTAAGTTTAAGTTGTATAGAAATTTATTTGTAGTATGGTTTTTAACTGGTATGTGGCATGGAGCAAGTTGGAATTTTATAATTTGGGGATTATATTTCGGAGTATTTATAGCTTTAGAAAAAGCATTTTTAGAAAAGGCTTTGTATAAAACTCCTAAAGTTTTAAGACATACTTATCTACTTTTGATTGTAGTTGTAGGATGGGTATTCTTTAGGGCTAATGATATAACACAGGCATTTGAGTTTTTAAAGGTCATGTTTGGATTTAATGGAAATGATGTTATTAATAGTTCGGTTAATATTTATTTAATCGATTATTGGTACATATTACTTGCATCTATAATACTATCTACACCGATTGTAAAAGGTTTGAAACAATTAATTTTAAAGATTAATAAAAATGCATTAGATAATGATATAGCATATTTAATGCATGGACTATCACTAGGTATATATATGTTTATCATTATGGTAATGTTAAGCAGTTCTACTTATAATCCATTTTTATATTTTAGATTTTAGACTTAAAGGGGAATTTTTATGAATAAAAAGAAGGCTAGGTATATAATAATACCATTTTTAACTATAATTTTTGGTTTTTTTATTTTAAATATTATAGTTCCAGATAAAAAGTATAGTATTGCAGAAAATAGGAATCTTGAAAAGAAGCCAACGTTAAAAGATATTGAAGATAAGGAGTTTGCTTCTAAGTTTGAAAGTTACTATAATGACCAATTTGTTCTTAGGGATGAAATGATAAGCTTAAATAAAAAATCAGAGGCAAAATTAAATAAAACAAAAGTTGGTAACTACTATCTAGTTGATAATAACTGGATTTTAGGAATGTTTCCAAAACTTTTAAGTGAAGAGCAATTAGATGATTATTCAAATACAATCAATGAATTATCTGAAATAAGTAGTAGCTTAGGAAAAGATGTATATTATACAATGATGCCTCATAAAACCAATGTATTAAAGCATTTATACCCTAAGTATATAGACAATACAGGAAATATAGATATAAATAAAAGTGAATTTAGGAGTAGATTAGAATCGGATATAGTAACATATATTGATATGGATGAGTATTTGTTAAATAATTTTAGCCAATATGAATTAGAAAAGCTATATTTTAAAACAGACCATCACTGGACAGGTATAGGTGCGTTTGAAAACTTTAAAATGATGGCTTCAAGGATGGACTTAGGGTTATCACAGGATGAGTTAGATAAACATTTTGCTAGATACAGGGAAACTACTGTGAAAGACAAAAAATTTATAGG
>ERZ825159.2822-NODE-2822-length-13348-cov-4.002407_pt1 | contig 13348 bp, 10 predicted proteins | sample MGYA00519932_ERZ825159 | MGnify/ENA primary metagenome ERZ825159 (study PRJEB31778, sample SAMEA3449191) | human gut metagenome | biome: human gut; feature: human-associated habitat; material: faeces | place: United Kingdom | collected 2010/2012 ...
GGTCGCTGATGGTGACAAAGTTGCGCAGCTCCTTTTCCGGGATGCGCAGGCCAAAGGTCTCTTCTAGGTCAGCCACGATGGTCAGGATCTCCATCGACGAAAGATCCAGGTCGTCCATCAGGACGCTGTTCTCGTTGACATCCTCCGGCGCGATCTCTGCCACATCCTCCAGGATGGCCAGGATCTGGGACATGATTTCTGCTCGTTCCATAAGAAATGTTCTTCCTTTCCGTGACGGATTTTGGGTGTGCCGATCAGGATCAGCACGGTTCTGCCCTCAGTATAGCACAACCCCTATGGGTTTGCCCAGTTTTTTTGCAGAGTATGCGGCACAAACCGCAAAATCAGGGCTGCAGGCCTCAGCGCATCAGCTTGCCCATGGCGTTGCGGGGCAAGGGCTGGGCGGAGAATTCCACTGCGCTCATGCGCTTGTACAGGGGCAGGGTGCGGTTGGTTTCGGTGATGAAGTCCCGCACCGTCTGCTGGTCGGCTTCCTCGCAGCAGACCACAGCGCAGATCTTCTTGCCCTTTTCCTTCACCAGGCATTCCTTCACGGCAGGGCATTTTTCCAGCAGGCCCTCCAGCTCTTCGGGGCTGACGTTCTCGCCGCTGTCCAGAATGATCACGTTCTTTTTGCGTCCGGTGAGGAAGTAGTAGCCATCCTCGTCTACCCGGGCCAGGTCTCCGGTGTGGAACCAGCCCTCGGCGTCCACCACCTGGGCGGTGCCCTCCGGGTCCTTATAGTAGCCCAGCATCACATCGCCGCCCCGCATACACAGCTCGCCGTTGTCCAGCTTGATCTCGCAGTGGCCGTCGTCCTTGCCGATGGAGCCGATGTGCTTGGCATCCTCCGCAAAGTTGATGAGGCCGCCGCCGGTGGTCTCGGTGCTGCCGTAGAGCTGGGAGATCACCATGCCGTGGTCGTGGAGGTCCATCAGGGTCTGGGGGTCAAACATCGCAGACATACAGTTCAGAGCCCACAGATCCCCCAGCTTGTCCTGCTTGCCGGTCATCAGGTCGTGGTGGATGGACTGCACCAGCACCGGCACGGCGGCCATGGCCTGGCTGGGCATCCGCTTCAGGTCCTTATAGAAGGACCGCAGGCTGCCCAGGTTCTGGGCCCAGCCCATCCAGGCCCAGGTGAACAGGCAGCCAAAGGCACCCAGGTGGAACATGGGCAGCAGGGTCATGTGGCTGACCAGCAGGTCCGGGTCATTTTTCAGCTGGCAGAATCGCTGCCCCACCCGTACATGGTGGGGCATCACCGCAAAGAAGTTCCGCTCGCAGAGCATGACGCCCTTGCTGCGGCCAGTGGTGCCGGAGGTGAACATCAGCACCATCAGCTCCTCGGGCTGGATGCGGTTCACAAGCTCTGCAGGCTCGTAAGCCTTGTAGGCATCCATGGGGCGCAGCAGGCTGCCGTAAGCCGCCTGCATCTCCTCGTTGCAGCCGTAGTCATCGCCGTCGGTCAGGATGGCGGAAGGCTCCACCAGCTCCAGCTCCCGGTGCAGCTCATCCCAGCTCTTGCGCTGGTTCATGGGCACGATGACGCCGCCCGCCATCATGACACCGTAGCAGTTCACGGCGTAGTGGTAGCTGTTGTTGCTCCACACGCACACCCGCTTGCCCTGAATGTCCGGGATGGTGCTCAGGTAGTAGTTCACCGCGCGGCGGATGTCCTGCGCATACTCCCCGAAGTGCTTTTCCACCACCACATCCTGGTCGGCGTCGTACCAGCGGAAGGCCACCCGGTCCGCAAATCGCTGCTCCATGTTCAGCGTCAGCAGCTCATACAGATTTTTCGGTTTATGTAGTTCCATTATCGTTTCCCTCTCTATTCTTCAAAAATGCCAGTCTCACGGCCATAACGCCTTGTGGGAACTTTCCCACCATGAGACCGGCTTTTTCCGCTAAGATTCAGGACCGCAGCAGCTTGCCAGCAGCGTTACGAGGCAGGGGCTGGGCCGAGAACTCCACCACCATGTGCTTGTACAGGGGCAGGGTGCGGTTCACCTTGGTAACAAAGTCCCGCACAGCGTCCTGCTGGTCCGGGTCGCAGCAGACCACGGCGCAGATGCGCTGGTTCCGCTCGCAGACCCTGCACTCCCGGATGGCAGCGCAGGGAGCCAGCAGCTTTTCCAGCTCCTCGGGGCTCACGTTCTCGCCGCTGCCCAGGATGATCACGTTCTTTTTGCGGCCGGTCAGGTACATATAGCCGTCCGGCTCCACCCGGGCAATGTCTCCGGTGTGGAACCAGCCCTCGGCGTCCAGCACCTCGGCGGTGGCCTCCGGGTCCTTGTAGTAGCCCAGCATCACCGGGTCACCACGCATGCACAGCTCCCCGTCCTCCAGCTTGTACTGGCAGCTGTCGTCCACATGGCCCACGCTGGTCAGGTACTTTTCCTCCTGGGAGGAGTTCCAGGCACCGTCACCGCAGGTCTCGGTAAGGCCGTACATCTGGGCGATGAAGAAGCCCCGGTCCATCAGGTCCTGGAGCATGGCAGGGTCGAACATCGCTGCGCCGCAGGTCAGCATACGCAGGCCGTTCAGACGCTCCCGTTTGCCCTTCATCACATCATGATAAATGCTCTTCAGCAGCACCGGCACCACCGCCATCACGTCGCTCCGCATGGCCCCCAGGTCCCGGTAGAAATATTTCAGGTCGTTGCACAGGTTCACGCAGTGGCCGGTGATGCTCCAGGACACCAGGCTGGTCATGGCCGAAATGTGGAACATGGGCAGGCAGGACAGAGAGCTGAACGCGTCGGTGTTCCAGCCGGTCTGGCTCCGCACGTCCTCAAAGGGGGTCAGGAAGGCAGGCATGGCGGTGAACAGGTTTTTCTGAGACAGCATAACGCCCTTGCTGCGGCCGGTGGTGCCGGAGGTGAACATGATAAAAGCCAGTGCGCTGAGGTCCGGCACCTCGGTGATGTCCATGGCAGGCTCAAAGGCGGTAAAGGCGTCCATAGGCACCAGACGGTCCCCGTACGCCTGGCCCAGGGCCGGCTCCCGGCTCAGGTACTCGCCGTCATGGAGCACGCACACCGGCTCCACCAGATCCAGCTCGTAGCGGATCTCGTCCCAGTTCTTGCCGGTGTTCAGGGGCACTGCCACAGCTCCGGCCAGCACTGCGCCGTACATGCACATCACATAGTGGTAGCTGTTGCGGGCCAGGATGGCCACTCGCTGCCCCAAGGGGTTCGGGGTGCGGCTGCGTAAAAATGCCACGAACCGCCGCAGGTCTGCAGCGTACTGCCGGAAGGGCACCTCCACCACGCCGCCCTTGGCCTCATCATAATAGCGGATACCAATCCGGTCTGCGTAGATCGTTTCCAGATTGTTCAGAGACTGATACAGCGAATGAACCATGTTAGCCTCCACGTCACTGTTTTTTACATTCCTGCAGCCGGGCCCACCCGGGGCCGGGCCGCTTTTTCGATTGTGTTCAGTATACAATACCGCCATTGGCAATGCAATACTTTTGCAAGATTTAATTTCCATTTTTGGCAATTAAATCTTGCACATCTTGTTTTTTCCATCCGGCAGCCTGTGCCGTCTGCCCAGAAATTCGGCCCTTCTGCCAGGCTTTTTTATCGGTAAAGACAACAATTGCCACCCGGCGGTGGGCAATTCAAAATTGACAGTGTGCACAAAAAGCATTATACTAGCCTTATATCCTTATAAATGGATCATTTTTTACTGTATGCGCCTGTTGGTCACATGTTTCCGGACGGCGCAAGGAAGGACCCTTTTCATGGAAGGCACCAGACCCAGCACCGTCAACTCCATCGGCATGTTCGACATGCTCAAGGGCGTGGGCATGATCACCATCGTGCTGGCCCACACCGCCGAACTCTACCCCATGCAGATCTCCGGCGGGCTGTCGCTCACGGCGTTTTTCCCGTTCATCTATCGTGAGGCCCTGATGGCTGCCTTTTTCATTGCCAGCGGCTACGGTTTCCGCAAGCGCTCCATCGGCAAGTGCATCCAGCAGCAGCTCAGAGCGCTGCTCAAGCCCTACTGCATCACGGCGGTGTGCACTTCGCTCTTGCATCTGCTGTGCCACTACATGGCGTTCCATTACTTCCCCAGCAGCGTCACCGAGACCCTCAAGGTGGCCGGCGGCTTTCTGCTGGGGCTGCCCCACACCACTACTTATGCCGGGCAGCAGTTCTTTTCCACCGGCCCCATGTGGTATCTGCTCTCGCTGCTGATCGGCTGGGTGCTGCTGGACGCCATCCTGAATATCTTCCCGGAGAAATACACACACTGGGCTGTGCTCGGCATCATGCTGCTGGGCTGGGGCACCACACTGGTGTGGGAGCTGCCCTTCAGCCTTTCGCAGGGGGCCGTGATCGTGCCCTACCTTTACATCGGCTATCTGGCCAAGAAGAACCGCTGGCTGGACAAGCCCCTGCCCCGCCGCACCCTGTACATCCTGCTGGGCGGCACAGCTCTGACCGCTGTGGGAGCTCTGCTTGCCCAGAGCACCGACTGCATTTCCATGGGCGAGTGGATCCTCGGCCCGCTGAGCATCCTGCTGGATGCCGCCACCGGCTTTTTGTTCATCCGCCTGTTCATGCGGCTCAACCGTTTTACCGGCCCCATCGCACAGGGCCTGCAGGCCATCGGCCGCAACTCACTGAACATCTTCTGCATCCACACGGTGGAGCTCATCGCCATTCCGTGGTATCTGTTCGCGGCTCACTTTACAGACCACCCGCTGCGGGGTATGCTGCTGCAGAACGTGATCGCGTTTGCCTCCATCGGGCTGGTGTGCGCCCTGCTGAACCTGCGGCGCAGCTGGATCGTCAAAGCCTCGGCCGCACGGCGGCAGGCCCAGCGGCGCACCCCCGCGCTTTCGCAGCATTGATTTCCCCGGCTGCTGCGGTGCAGCCGTATCCTATAAAACAAGAGGAGAATCCGGTTATGAACAACGATGCCCCCCAGACCCTGGACGCGGCAGGCAGCCGCGTGGCCGAACTGGAACAGCAGCTCCGGCTGTCGGACGAAGGCGTTTCCCGCCTGGCACAGCGGTGCCTGGAGCTGGAGCAGCAGGTGCTGAAATATGAGGCCGTGCTGGCCTCGCAGGGTGCCGACACCGAGCAGGGTGCTCTGCTTCTGCCCCAGCTGTTCTACGACTCCGGCTCCGGTTTTTCGCCCCATGAGTGCCTGACCGTTGCCCCTGACTCCTACGACGAGCTGAGCCACGAAGTGTCGGCTGTGTTCGAGTTGCCCGTGGAGGCCAGGGCTCTGCGGCTGGATCCCGGTGAATTTGCCTGCTGCATCACTGATTTTTCCCTCTCAGACGAGCGGCTCAGCTACCACATCCTCAACGGCAACGCCCTGCAGGAGGGCACCATGCTGTTCATGAACATCGACCCCAACCTGACAGTGGAAAGTGCCGTAGGCTTCCCCGCCGGGCTGCGGTTTGCGGTGAAATATCGCTACTATCCCCTGGGCCGCTACCTGCATGAGCAGCCCGGCAAGGCCCTGCTGCGGGCGCTGACCGTGCTCAAGGAAGAGACCGAGGCCGTGTCCCGTCAGGGCACCGAACAGCTGCTGGAGGCAAACGCTGAGATCCAGCAGCTGCGCAAGCAGCTGGCAGAACAGCAGCAGCATCTGGCCGACCTGCAGAACAGCCGGGCCGCCTACGAAGCCTCGCTGGAAAACGTGCTGGCCAGCAGCAGCTGGAAGCTCACGGCTCCGCTGCGCAAGCTGCTGGGCCTGTTCCACCGGCATTGAAGGGGGTTCGTACATGTACAGCAGTTACAGCCCCCTGCAGCGCCGCCAGCTGCGGGAACAGACCTATACCGACACCCAGAGCACCTATCTGCTGGTGTACGCCCCGGGCCGCCGCAATGCCCTGACCCTTTCTCTGGCCGAGCAGCTGCACCGCAAGTTCCGGCTGGTGGACCGGCTGGAAGGTGAGCTGACCCCCTCCGTGAACGGTGTGCTGCTGGTGAGCGAGGATGTGGAGTGCACCTCCACCGCCCTCACCTATTTTGCAGCCGCCTTGCAGCAGGGGGCTGACCTTGTGGTGTGCGATGCCGTGTTCGGCTACGACGGCGGCAGTGCCCTGTACCAGACCGACCAGCACCTGCCCGGCCAGCGCTGTGCCCTGCTCTCCCGCGCCCTGCTGGACCGCTGCCGCGCGGCGGCCCGCGGCAAAGACGATGTGCTGGAACTGCTGCGGCTGGCAAACCAGCTGGCGCAGAACTGCCGCTGCGTCCCGCAGGCACTGCTGCACTTCCGCCGGGAGCTGTGCGCCGAGGACGTATTCTCGGCCACCGGCAAACGCGCCGTGGTGCTGAGCCATGAACTCACCATGACCGGTGCGCCCATCGTGCTGGTGAGCGCCATCCCGGTGCTGCGCAGTCTTGGCTATGAAGTGGTGGTGCTGGGCCCCTCGGACGAGGGCTCTCTGCCGCTCTTTCTGGAGGCCGGAGCTGCCGTGGTCACCCGCCGCGACTGCGTGACCTCTTCCACCCTGTGGGAGCTGGCTTCCAGCGCAGACTTTGTGCTGGCCAACACGGTGGTGGAAGCCCCTGCCGTGAGCACCCTGAACGGCGGCTTCGTACCGGTGCTGTGGTGGCTGCACGACGCCTTTGCAGGCTATCCCTTCATCACCCACAAGATCCCCAAGGAGCTGGCCGACAACGTGCACATTGCCGCTGTGGGCTCCCACGCCACCGCCGCCATGCACTCGGTGCGGCCCAAATTCAAGGTGGAGCAGCTGATCTACGGCCTGCCCGACTACGCCCGCGAGAGCTTCCCTCGCTACGACCTGAGCTATGCCGGCGGGCGGCCCCTGTTTGTCACGGTGGGCTCCATGGAGATGCGCAAGGGGCAGGACATCTACTGCGAAGCCATCCGCCTGCTGCCGCCGGAGGTGCGGGAAAAGGCCTCCTTCCTCTTTGTGGGCAAGGCTTCCGACCGGGACGTCTCCGCCCATGTGCACGCCCTGACCGAGCAGTTTCCTCATAATGTGTTCTACCGCAAGCGGCTGGAACGCCCGGAGATCAAGTCGCTGATGGAGCAGTGCACCTGCATTGTGTGCGCTTCCCGCGATGACCCTATGCCCACCTTTGTGACCGAGGGCCTGATCTTCGGCAAGCCTTCCATCGTGTCGGAGCACACCGGCACCGCCGGGCTCATCACGGAAGGGGTGGACGGCTTTGTGTACCGCAACGACGACCCCGTCCAGCTTTCCAAAGTGCTGGCCCATGCCATCGAGCACCCCGACCAGCTGGCCGCTATGAAGGCCGACTGCCGCAAGCTCTACGAGCGCTACTACACCAACGAAGCCTATGTCTCCACCCTGGTCCGTCTGATCCGGGAGCTGACCGAGTCCCGCTAAGCCTTTTGTTTTATTCTTGTTAAATTCAACGCCCCGGAAAATCCGTGTGATCTTCCGGGGCGTTTTTGCACGCAGTGCATCAAAACAAGCTGCAATATTTGTCCGTTTCTTTCCGTTCCGGACATCTTTTTTATCATCCGGTCCGGATTGCACAAGAAAATTCGGCTTCCGTTCACAAAGACGGTCGGCGGCTGTGCTATACTTTTAAAAAAGTTTCATCCTGTCTGAAAGGAGTCCCTGCCCTCATGAACCAATCTGCCGCCTCTCAGCCTTCCCGCAAAAAGGCCGTGTTTTCCCTGCTGACCCTGCTGGCGCTCACCTGCGTGATCGTGCTCATCTTCCGGGATCACTGGGCCGAGATCACCGCCGCCCTTGCCCACCTGAACCTGTGGCAGGTGCTGGTGGTACTGGCGCTGGGCATCAGCTACCCGCTGCTGGAGGGCTGTGTCTCCTATGTCATCGTGCGGGGGCGGCTGCCCGGCTTCACCCTGCGGCAGGGCATCGACAACGCCTGGTGCGGCACCTTTGGCAACGTGGTCACCCTGGGCGCGGGTGCCGTGCCGGTGCAGACCTGGTATCTGCATCAGGCCGGGCTGCCCATCGGCCCCGGCGTGGGCCTGATGACCCTGCAATATGTGTTCCACAAGACCACAGTGCTGCTGTACGCCACCGTGATGCTGCTGCTCCAGCACAAATGGCTGGCCGCCAACACCACCGGCGTGCTGAAATATCTGCCCATGGCATATGCTGTGGTAGCGCTGGTGATCGTGGCGCTGGTGCTGGTGTGCGTGTCGCCGCTGGTGCAGAATCTGGCCCGCTGGGCACTGGGCTTTCTGCCCAAGACCGAAAAATGGCAGCAGCGCCGGGCCGACTGGCTGGAGCAGCTGGATGTACTGGGCACCGAGAGCCGCCTGCTGCTGGCCGACAAGGCCCGCTGTGTGCAGATCTTTGCCCTGCAGGCGCTCAAGCTGTTTTTGCTGTTCTGCCTGCCGTGGCTGTGCATCCGGTTCATGCAGCTGTCCCCGCTGAGTTTTGCGCGGGTGCAGCTGCTCACCAGCCTGATGCTGTTCGTCTCCAACGCCCTGCCCAACGTGGCAGGCATGGGCTCCATCGAGACCGCTTTTCTGCTGCTGTACAGCAGCTTTTTGCCTTCCGGTGAGGTGATGAGCGTGCTCATGCTCTACCGCATCGCCAGCTATTATTTCGTGTTTGCCGCCAGCGCCGTGGGCTTCTTCCTCGCCCAGCGGCGTCTGACCCGGACACCGCCAAAGGAGGCGTGACTCTTTATGAAGAACAAGAGCATCCTGTACCGGTCCGGCCTTGTGGTGCTGGTGGTGCTGCTTCTGGTGCTCATCCTGCCTTCCAGCAAGATCGACCTTGCATCAAAGATCAGCGCCAGCACACAGGCCAGTGTCCGGGCGGAGCACCAGCAGAATTTTGCCAGCTCCAACGAAATGGAGTTCGAGGTTTATTCCAGTTCGGATGAGATCTATCAGAACATTTCGGAAGTGCTTTCCGGCGTGCGCTGTGTCAGACGGCTCAGCCAGAACTATTCCTCCTACTCCCACGAATTTCCGGTGGATTCCATCACCGTGAGCTATTACGATGATGCCGAGCAGCATCAGCTGCTGCTTACCGTCTATTCCGACGGGGTGTGCATCCTGAACAATGCCTTTGTCTCGGTCAAATACCCCGGCGGCGGGGCCGCAGAGCTGTATCAGGCGCTTGCGGAGATCGTGGAATAAAATCATCCTATAAACCACTTGCACCATTCTTCAAAGAAAGGGCAAGTAAATGTTAAAAGTTTGTGTACCTTGCCGCATCCAAAGCTTTGTTCCGAAGTTCAATATAATGCCTGAACTTTTCGTTCAGATACACCGACGGTAACTGTCGGTTCTCTGTAAAATCTTGCAGATACGGAATATACTCTGTCGGCAGATCGCGATTGTATTTGACTGTACCATCCCCGGATATTGCAATGATATTTCGATCAAACAGTTTATGATGGTTTTCACAGAGCCAGATACCATTATCGCCATCCGTTGCAATCTGAACTTTATCCTCTGCGCTGATGGAACGATCCGCTTTTATACTGGCAACCGGCCAAACATGTGCCCCTTGAATCAAGTCCGGGATTGCACATCCGCACAGTGCACAATGTTTTTCTCCAAGTTTCCTGAGTAAATTATATTGATATCTCGGTGAGCGAAGGCAATCTCCCCGGCTTGCCTCAAATGCTCTTTTTTCAAAGGTCAGGTCCGTTTCAATGATATCAACCGTTCCCATTTTTTCAAGGACCTGCAAACTCGCTTTGGGAAGTTTCTTTAAGTTCCCTTCCAATATTTCATACAACCTTATTTTTCCTGCTTGCCCGTGAATCATCGACATTGCATAGCATATAAGGCTGGATTCATATTTACTTGCACCAAAAGTTTTGCAGTATGCCTCATACTCACCATTTTCATTTTTACTGATAAAGGTAGAATGATTGCTTTTGTTGATTTCGCGATTTTCGGCACGAGCACGCATCATGTCTTCTATCGTCACAAAGCTGTTTATCGGCGAAGCAAGTGAGGCGTTGAGAAAAACAAATCCTACCGTCTTCATAAGTCTATAGACAAACATATGATAATCGGTTGCTGAATTTCCATCCTCACAGATGAAGTAGTAGTAGATTTTTTTCTTTTTTCTGGGACACAGGTAAAACAGGTTAAATGCCGTCGGTACACTTTGAACGCTTGAATTCCGCCCCCTGATATTCTGTTCCGAAAACGTTATGAAGTGCACATACTCGCCGTCGCGAAGAATTGCCAGCCGCCCCTTGTTATAAGTATTCGACAAAACATCATCGCTATAGTCATCATCTACATATTGGCAGTCGTAATCTGTACGTCCCGTTATCTTTTTGCAGATGTCTTTTAGAATCGTATCGTTCAACTGGCTCTGAAATGTAATTCCTGTCTGCGCAGTTTTTTGCAGATTTTTCTTGATCACAAACAGCGGTTTATCTTTCATAGTTGGTCACCAGTATTTCCTTTCTCCGACTACCAGATATACCCAGAATATCCCCCAATTCAATAATGTGGTAATGGTTATCCTGCGTCCAGTTCACCAGGTTCTGATTAACTTTCCCCTTATGCTCCAATACATAAGACAGCATAAAACGACTTCCTTCGTGGTTCAATTTATCCAAAAATTCAAAAAGGGCTGCCTCCTGCGATACATCCCAGCCTTTAAAGCCTCGTTTTCCGTCATTGTATGAACCATTCGTAAGCATATACGGCGGGTCAAGGTATACAAATGTATGTCCGTCATCAACATATCGAAACGTATCCGTATAGTCTGCACAGGAAAAACAAACATTTAACTCCTTGATTCGACGAGAGAAACTGACGAGCTTTTCTAAAAGGTTGTCGTTGAACCACCGCATTCCAACCGGATTGTTAAATCCGTGATTGCTATTAAAACGAATCTGCTGCTGAAAGCTATACAATATCACCACAAGCAGCAACCGTGGGTCACGTTTATCTTCCGGCAGAGAGTTATAGTAATCCCGCACATTGAGATAAGCATCTTTTCTTCCAGGTTCCAATTCAAAACGCCGGATCATTTTCTTCATATATACGATATAAGAAAAGGTATCATATTGCCAGAATGACTCTATGAGTTCCTTGACAAAATGATTGTATTCGTTGTACACGACGCTTTCTGAACGGATATTGATTCCAACATTAAAACCGCCTCCGAATGCGTCAATGAAATCGTCAATATCACTCGGAAGGTTTTCCCGTATTGCCGGAATCACACGAGCTTTACTTCCGATATAGTTCAGCGGCGATTCATACACCACATCTGCCGGGTCTTTTTTCTCTACGAAGAACAGGTATTCAAAATGTTCTTTGTGATTTTGTGATTTCCAGTTCTGGTATTTTTTATAGCTGATTTTTTTGCAGCAGTACGTTTCCGGCTTTCCGTAACGCTTCATAACAGCTTCGATGTATTCCTTGGACATGAGTCCGTCGTTGTTATAGCTCATAACAATGTAGCGTGCTGTCGTGTTCGCAATGATCCTGTCCAAAAGAATATGTGCTTTATATTCCTTAGACCAATCCGACCGCATAGGCATAACCGGCCGCGAGCCAGTCACCTTGCTGACAGAAGGATGGTCATTCAAAATCAATGTCTCGAGCAAATGGTATTGTGTCCCGTATTGATTCTGTGTATAGGGCGGATCAAGATACAAAATATCACACTTGACATCTGAAATGATATTCTCTGTTTTATCGTTATAAATTTTAATATTCAGCGAATCACATGCATTGTAAGCAGGTTTTATAAATTCGATTGGTTTCAGCGCACGCCCATCCCATTTTTTCAAGAATGCACCATACACTCCCGCCGTATTGGATACTCTCGATACAGACTCCACAAGACTTGCCAAAAGAAGCATATATTCTGCCTCTGAAAGCAATTTGTTTTTGTGCCATTCTTCGATCTGTTTTCGGAAGTAGTCTATTCTCGCAGCGTTCTCAGGCGTAAAATACATTCTACTGCTTTCAGTTGGCGCATAATTCTTGTAAATAAACCCTTGAACCTTTTCGTCACTCTGGTTCAAGAACGCAAAGGGGTCAAACCCAAGCCGTTCAAAATGACAAGACGAGGCATACAGCCTGCCTGCTGTATAAACAGTCGCCCATTTAAGGTTATCGTTAATGACAAGATTGAATTTATTTTTTAACCGATCTGACACTGCACCTGTCCCGCAAAATGCGTCAAACAATGTGAGAGATTCCTCAGACTCCACTCTGCTTTCAATAAAAGAATCGATTTCCTCTACCATCGACTCTTTATTTCCTATGTATCTCATTTCTTTGGCACCTTATCCTCTTCCGGAGTAAACTCTACGATATCATCTATTCTGCAATTCAACACTCTGCATATTTTTTCCATCGATTCAAGGGACACATATTCATCCCGGCGCATTCGCGTCGAAATATTGGCACTATACCCAGCTTCCTTCTGAAGCTCTGCCGCCGTCATATTTCTGTCAATCAGCATATGAAACAGCTTCTTGTAGCTTACAGCCATATAGTATATCTCTCCCTTCATTCCAATCTGTCAAAAGTATATCACGAAAAAGTGATTTTTCAAAGTGACTGTGAAATTTTCATTATATTGATACCTTTAAAACAAAAATCGGGGCGTGCAGGTGGTCAAGCTGCACGTCCCGTTTTTGTTTTCTTTGCACGCGATGCGGTACCAATCACACCGAATGCCGCGCCGGAGGCCGCAGAGCAAACCATGCTGCAGCTTCCTTTTGAAAAAGAGAATGGAATGGAGGAATTGGCGTTTGCGCAGCAATGAAAGCCCCAGTGAGGCTTTTAAGCCACAAGGTGGTCTTGCGCAAGCAAGATGGAGTGGCCTCGCCACGACAAACCTGACGTCCGATATAGCTTAACCGCTATAGCAGACTTGAGTTTTGCGCAGAAGCATTGCAGGTACCTCTGCTGTTCTGGTGCAACGCGTTTCAAGCGGTTAGGTCTATCTAACCTCGTTGCGAGAACAGAATACCATACGCAGTTAGTCTTGTCAACCCTTATTTGAAAATTTTCCGGAACTTTTTTGCAGTAAAGTTTTTTCTGCCCGATTCGTGCACCCTGTACAGACACAGCTGGCTAAGGCTGTGCAAAATCCACCAGTTTCCTCTTGCTTTTGACCGATATCTTTGTTATTATAGTTCATGCAGCACTGCAACTCCACATCTCGCCGCTGCTTTTTGGCAGCAGGGCGGTTCTCAAGGGTGCAGTGTGTCCAAGGAGGCGCTTTGACAAATTTTTGTTCAGAGCTGCTCCGATCAGTCCGCCCCCAGAAAGCCGCCAACAAGGAGCGGCTTTTCAAAGGCTCAATAGTTAGGCTATGCTAACCAACGCATAGAATGGAGCAAGGAGGTTCCAATGATCAATTTTGAACAGTGGGAAGGCTTTGAGG
>ERZ825159.2835-NODE-2835-length-13293-cov-68.354963_pt1 | contig 13293 bp, 5 predicted proteins | sample MGYA00519932_ERZ825159 | MGnify/ENA primary metagenome ERZ825159 (study PRJEB31778, sample SAMEA3449191) | human gut metagenome | biome: human gut; feature: human-associated habitat; material: faeces | place: United Kingdom | collected 2010/2012 ...
ATACATCACGTCCTTCTCTGGGAAGCCAAATTAAAGATTTTGGCACGAAAACGCAAGGCATTGAATATTGGTGGCGTGGCTAGCGAGGCTTACATTTGGTGTTGCCAATGGCATCCATTCAAGTATAGTAAACAGCGAAGTCACACTAGACAATCTCTTTCAAGAATGACACATAGGAGAAAGAGAATATTTTCATCATTAAAAAAATGCAAAAAGGTTGACCGTGTCATCACAACACAGCCAACCTTAACGACTAACATCTTTTTTCGGTTAATCTTTGTATGATAAAACCTAAAACTAATGTCTTTTAGAGTAATTACTTGGCTTCCTTCCAATATTCTGGAGCACCAAGGCCTGCAGCAAAACCTGCATAGGTATGCTTGCGATAATAATCCAAATCCCAGAGGCCTACTGGCAAACCAGGACGCCAACCACTATTGGCAGGACTGTCAGTAGCACACCACTGGCAGATACCCCACTGCTGCTCCTTAGGAACAATCTCAAGATATTTCTTGACGATAAACTCGTAGTAAGCACGCATTGCCTTGTGCTGTTCCTCGGTCATATCAGTAGTCTTTACTTGGATATATGGGTCTTTGCTGTTCTTATCCACGTTCGGAACCTCCAAGCCCATATCCAACTCAGAAATACGAACCAACCTACCTGTACTAACCATCAGGTTGAGCATGTTCACGTAAGCATCCTCTCTTTTTTTCTGCTCAACAGGATCCATGCAGCATGAAACGTGCATCTGACTGCCGATACCATCAATCTTGGTAACGCCATCCTTCTCCCACTCCTCAATCCAGTGTTTTAAGCTCTCGAGCTTCTTGTTCTGGTCGTAAGCAGTTTCGAGGTTATAATCATTGATGAAGAGCTTCAACTCCTCAGGTTTTCCACCAGCATCAGCAAAGCCCTTGCGAGCTGCAGCTACAGCAGTGCGAACATAATCAAGGTCACCCAGGTAATCCTGCCAGTAGAATTTGTTCTTGGCATCATCTGGAGAAACTGTACCACGTGTGGCAGACTGGAGATCGTAGTAACCATCGCCATCAATATCTTTACCAGAGATAGACTCGTTTACAACATCCCAAGCCTTCACCTTACCCTCGGTAGCTGCCATCATGCCGTAAATCCAATTCTGCAAAACAGGAGTAAGTGCTTTCTTCTTTTCCTCATCTGTAAGAGGAATAGTATTTGAAGGCTTCGTGTAGTAAACTTCAAAATCATCAATATGGAGGGTACCCGCATATTTGCCGATATTCAGCAGCAGGCGCAAGGCATTGTCACCATTACATGTGGTAGCTACATCAACTTCCTTCCAATCAGTTGTAACCTTGATGGTAGGGAAGTCACCACAGCCTATGTATCCTTCAGGATTCTGGAATCCAGCACCAAATTCGCCAGCTACAGAACCCTTGATTTTCATCTTCAAGTGATAGGTTTTACCATTCTCGAAAGCGAAACCTGGTTCATAGTTAACCTGTGCATTCCAAGGGTTTTCCTTGGCTGCGTTGTTACCAACCTCACAAACACCATTTACAATCTTTGGCGCATTATCCATACCCCATCCACCAAGGTTCTGACCATCATCAAAGGTAAGATGCCCAACACTTACAGGGATTTCAACAGAAGGAGCCTCGAAATGAGAGATTTTAATAGACTTCCAATAAATCTTACCTGCAAAATCTCCGTGCTGGAAGAAGAGACCATTACTATCCATGACAGGAGTTACATCGAACGAAACTTCTTTATAATCACCACCTACAGGAATCTTGAAGGTATTCTTGGCGCCAGCTCCCCAGTTACCCAACTTAAAGCGGATATTAGCAGGCGATTCACCTTCTGCCTTGCAAAGGAAGGTAATCTTATATTTAGTGCCTGTTTTAAGAGGAATGCCATTTACCAGCCAGTACTGAAGCTCATAAAATGGGTCTATCGGCTCTGGATTGGTTATGACCACAGCACCACCTTTATTCCACTCTGTTTTTACAGAAGCAGGCGAACCCGTCCAATCGTAAGATGAAAGAGTAGAACAGTCAAGTTCATAATCAGTCTTCTCAACTTTCTGACTAGGGTCTACTTCTATTACCTTATCAGCAATCAGCCCATTCAGATACTTGTTAGGCTGCTGTTCATGCCAAGCCAAGGTATGACCATAAACCGAAAGACCTGCATCTGTGGCATTCTTAACATATTCACTTACATTATCAAAATTCATGCGACCATCATCAGCAACACAAGAAGCCATCTTCATGGCGTTGCCGGCTACAGTCTCATTGAAATTGCTACCAGCAAGACAATATACAAGTCCCTGCTTGTTGAATTCGGCTGCTTCGAGCGCAATGCCCAACTTAAAGTCGGGATTGCACTTGCCGGAAGCTTTCATATCTTCCACGTATTTCTTCAAAGGCTCGTAGTTATTCAGATACTGATATTCCTTCAAATTCTTGGTCATATCAGTTCTGTACTCCGAGAACTTGTCATCAGCACAAGAAGACAAAGCCAAGAGAGCCATCAAGCCTAAACCTAAATTAATATTTTTCAATTTCATAATAATCAAATTATTAGAATGACACTTATCTATCAAGAATATTACTTCCTGATATACTGAGGACTGAATTGAACAATACCATTGGTGTTACCACGAGTCTGGGCAACAAACTGATCGGATGTTTCCAAAACAATGCCTGAACCGAAATCAACCTTGTAATTGAGAGTCAGGATGTCACGATCCTTGTTACCCCAAGCCAACTTTGCTCCCTTTTCTACAAACTTACCTGTACCGGAAGCAGTCATGCCCTCTGTATCAGAAGTAACGGTACAATTACCCTTATCATCGAACGTAAGTTTCAAGTTGCAAGTGACCTTAGAGCCGTCAGCTTTATTTACAGAGACTTCGAAATTACATTCCTTCAAACTCTTGGTTGTAATGTGACTCACTTCATCCTTTTCAATAGTTGCACCTTCACGCTTTACCTCATGAGTTTGTCCATTCTCTGTAATCTTGTCAGTTCCTCTACGGAAATAAAAGCCATCCCATGGATTCATAAACTTAACGCAATAAAGGATATAATCCTTAGGAGCAATTAACCAAGCTGAAGCATCAGTACGAACAGGAGTTGTACCTGCAACGGCAGGAGAACCCGAAAGAATAGAATCGGCTCCCACCATTTCCTTGATGCGAACTGGGATTACATATGTATTCTTTGCACAATCAGGGTCAGCAAAAAAAGCATCCTCCAACTTAACCTGAAGACGTCCCTGCATTTTCCCATTATACGCAACCGTCTTGGTAGGAATTGTATAATAATTGCTAGGCATTGGCTTTACAGGAGTGACTCCATCCTCAAAATACAGATTGTCACACAATGAATTATCAACATCTACATTCAATGTGATGTTTTTTCCATTATATGCTCCACCCATTGTAGATACGATATACAATACATGATTGTTATCATCCGTATTATCGCGATTCTCATCATTGCCTAAAACTACAGAACGTTCGATATACTGATAAGGATAATATACAGTAGTACCGCCCTCATAATCAGGAAATTCTTGGTTGCCATTCTCACAAGAGTTAAAGCCTAAAGCCAAGATTCCCAATGCAGCCATGGACAAATATTTGCTTATCTTCATTGTTTTCATCATTTTAAATATTAGTCGTTATTTTTTACTTCCCAGCCCTTATTCTGCTGCAAGTTGCTCCACTTCAACATTTCGCTCTGTGGTATAGGACCGTAATACATGTAATCTTTATAGTTGCGATCCTCAACCTTCATGACTTTGTATAATGGGGCACCAGCCTCTAAAGTGATTTCTATACCACGCACAGCCTCATTTAGAGGAGCTTTCCAACGGCGAAGGTCGCTAAAGCGCTTATTTTCAAAACAAAGTTCCAAACGACGCTCGTTTCGAATCAACTCACGCATTTTCTCTTTGCTACCAGCGCACTCATCCAAGTATGGATCCTCGCCAAACTCGCCAATTCCGGCACGCTCACGGATTGCCTTGATTACATCGTAAGCTGAGTAGTTGTGAGTTCCCTTACCCTTTGGTCCCCAAGCCTCGTTGGCAGCCTCAGCGTAATCAAGGAATATCTCAGTATAGCGAATATACACAGGATAATGATACTGAGCATTCTTTGCATTAGGGTCAGGATTACAATCCTCACGCAACAGCTTTTTCATGTAATAGCCTGTACGAGTAGAATTGGAAATCTTATTCAAACCATCATTGTTATTAGCCGTCGTAATGTCTGTATGAATGGTCTTTCCCTTATAAGTACTACCATCATGAATGATATAAAGGTCAAGACGAGGATCTCGATTGCTGTAAGGATTCAACTTATCATACTCAGAACGATCATCGGTGATAGGATAACCATTTACAGCAGGGAATGCATCGACCAGATTCTGAGTTGGGTTGATTCTACCCTTACCATAAAGAGACGGAGGGAAATTATCAGACTCTTGGTTCAGACCAAGATCCCAGTCATCAGCACCATTGGTACGACTGCCACGCCAAAGAATTTCAGCAGGACAAGCACCTGAGCCAAGCGCATCGATTTCCCTGGTTTGCATAAACCAATTATTACCTGTAGCAGACAATCCATTCACACCATTGATACGGTCAAGAACGGTAGCTGCATCGTCAGCAGCCTTAGCATAATCCACGTTTGTACCTTCAGAGAAAGCAGGACTAGCTGCAAGCAAAGATACCTGTGAGCGAATAGCCTCAGCGATACGACCGCTGATACGACCACGCATAATGGAACCAAACACACGGTTGTAGTCTCCTGCGGTCTTTACTCCGATTTCCTTATACTTGGCAGGAACATCGTTATCATTAGTCAAATCATTGTAATCAAGAGGGAGAAGCTTGGCAGCCTCGTCCAAATCGCTATAGATTTGATCCAAGCACTCTTGGAATGTATTACGTGGCTTGTTGAAATCATCAGTAGAAGTCTCTGGTTCTGTCAAATTAGGAACGCCAAGCAGTTTGCCATCGGCTGTCCATCCACCATGATTCATCAAAAGATAATACAAGTTGAGAGCTCTCAAAGCATAAGCTTCACCTTTACGGCTATCACAATACATCTTACGGGCATTCTCGTCCTTTGCCCAGTTTACCTTATCTACCTCCTGAAGGAAGATATTGAGATATTGGATACTAGCACGACCATTTGTCCATTTAGACATAGGATCGCTATTAGCAGTCCAAGAACCTGTAGCCATCTTGAGAAAGCTATTTGTCAAGTCATTGCTTACAGCGTCATCTGTAGCAATATCAGTAACACTCTTGGTATTGTAAGGAAGCATCGCATAACCATATCCCAATAGTCCCTGAGCGTATGTTGGCTCATTGTAAATCTCATCCAAGCCACGGTTGTTTTCCTCTGCAGGCTCGAAGAGATCTGAGCAAGAAACCAAGGTAAGCGACATTGCTGCTAATATAAATATATTTTTTACTTTCATTTCTTTCTACATTTTAAAATGATTAGAATGTTGCCTTTACACCTATATTATAATAGCGTGTCTGAGGCGCAGACCCAACGTTCATCTCTAAGACTTCGCGCTCTCCTGAAATGGTAAGCAAGTTAGCTCCGCTTACGTATGCCGACAACCCCTTAAGCCATGTCTTTTGGAACAAAGTACTAGGCAAGTCGTAAGTTATCTGGACCTTAGCCAAGCTGAAAGCATCCGTCTTGTACATCCAGAAGTCTGATGTCTGGAAGTTGTTGTTACCATCAAGAGATGTCAAACGAGGATAGGTTGCAGTCTCTTTGGTTTCCTCTGTCCATCGGTTACGAACTACAGCAGAATATTTGCTATCGCCCTTTACCCACCAATAAGAATTATTCTTGACTCCCCAAGCACCGAAGTTACCGGTACCAAGAGCGAAGAAGGTAAAGTTCTTCCACTTAGCTGTAAGATTGACACCAAGCGTGAATGGTGCTCCATACCAACCACCCTTACCCAAGAAGACTTGGTCGTATTGGTCAATTTTATTATCACCATTTACATCCACATACTTGATGTCACCAGGTTTAACTGTTCCACCAAAATAGCTTTGGTCTGGAGAAGTTTTGATTTCCTCCTCGCTTTGGAAGAGACCTGCGCTCTTGTAACCCCAAATGCCATCAAGTGCCTTTCCTTGTCTGTTCTGATACTGCTCTACGTTGTTCTCATCTCGTTTGGTAGCCTTGGTTGTATAGTAAGTACCTGTCACACCAAGTGAGAGATCCACATCACCTACCTTCTTATTGAAGTTGGCTGCGAAATCAAATCCTACTCTACGATTATTGTTGTAATTCAGTACAGGCATAAACGAAGCCGCTGGATAACCAGTATTCAAATGAGATGGATAGAATGTTGGCGAAGAGATGAGATAACCCTCCATCGAATTGATGAAGAAACTTGCATCCAATGTCACCAATTTCTGCCACAGGGATGTCTTGAAATTCAGAGACAACTCTTTGCGCTTGATAAAATCAAGGTCTTTGTTCTCACCTCTTTTTGAATAGGTGTATTTATCGCTAGATCCATCATACCATCCATAGCCGTAATCAGAACTCCAAATACTCTGATAGAGATAGTAGCGATTGTCACCATTTGCTATATCAATATCCTCATTGATAATACTACCTGATACACTAATCATCATGTCATCTACCACCTTGGAATTCTTCAAGAAAGACTCATTCTTGAGTCTCCAACCCAAAGAAAGTGATGGTGAGAGAGCCTCACGATGACCTGGAGCCAACTGGGCAGAGTGAATGGCAGCTAATCCAAAATCTGCGTAATACTTCTGGGCATAATTGTAAGAAGCATCGAATGCAAGATTGGCACTAGAGTTCTTATGATACTGTCCAGACTTCGACTGCTGGAAGCCAGAAGCTATCAACATTGCCGACAGATTGTGAACCTTGTTGAAAGTATTGTTGTAGTTGAACTGACCAGAGAAAAACATGGTCTGGTTATCTGTACTTCCGCTGATGTTCTGGTTGCCAGACTTTTTATCCTCACCTTCCTTCTTCAATGCGACAATCATATCCTTGCCATCAATGTTAGCCCATGTTGGGATATAAACAGCATAGCTATTATCGAAAGAAGTATTATAAGAGGTGGCATAGTCAACTGCGAAATGAGTCTCGAAAGACAAGCCCTTCAACACCTTGTGCAAGTTGATATTGACACCCGTATCAAACTGGAATTGACGACTAGTAAATTTACTACTTCCTGCAGAATAGATATCAGCAAAAACATTGGAGGAGTTTGCCTGAGTACCAGCAAGGAAGTATTTGCCATCTACCAACTTCGCAACGCTCATCAAGTCCCAAGCAGCCTTAGCATTAGGGGCTATCATATCTGTGGAGATAAGAGGAGCTGCATTCTGTGGAAAATTAGGACGCCAAGTAGCAGCAGCTTCCCAGTAATTACCCTTTGCAGAATGAGAATCATAGAAGGTTGCACTGGAGTTGACCCAAGCCTTAATATCATCAGTAATGTCTATATCCACATTACCACGAACGCTGAAGCGCTGGGTATTATTATTCTTAGCCTCACCAAACTTGAAATAATCGCCCTGGCGATAATAGTTGATATTGCTATAGAAATGAGCTCGCTTACCACCACCGCTGATTTCTGCAGTAGCCTCATAACGGCTGTTCATCTTTCTGAGATAATCAGAAGAATAGAAATCGAGATTAGGATAACGATAAGGGTTCAAACCTGCTCCATGATTATAGATGTCCTCAGCAGAATAAAGCTCAGACAGACCATCATTACGACGAGCCTCGTTATAGAGAGTCATATACTCTGCACTGCTAAGATACTCAGGATAAGACTTTGCTACATTCAAACCTGCATTAGCCTGCACCTCGACCTTCAAGCCGTCATTATGACCACGCTTGGTAGTTATGACTACAGCACCCTTGGCAGCCTTGCTACCATAGAGCACCACAGCCTGCGCACCCTTGAGGAAAGAAATCTGTGCAATCTCACTTGGTTGAACGTTGTTAGCTTCACGAGGCACACCATCTACCAAGACGAGATAACCAGCGTTGTCGGCATCCATACCCCAGAGAGAATTGCCATTCCAACCACCTACATAACCTTGCATATTGTCGAGGCTATAAGTATGGTAATTCTTCTTCATCAAGTTCTCTACATCGACTACAGACACACCGCCCAAGATGTCATCCTTGGCTACCTTTCGGTAAGCCACCTGAACCATCTCCTTGTCGGCACTGGCTGTATCGGATTCGCTTGTCTGTGCAGTCTTGGCATTGGCACCAAGAGGAGCCAAAGCCACGAGACTTGCTACAAAAAGCTTATAATTATATGATTTGAATCTTGAATTCATACTATCATTATTCATTTAGTATTACTAATTTATAATTTTAAACCTTACCAGCCTGGATTTTGTTTAAACTCTGAACTGATCTGAGTCTCCTTGATTGGCAATGGGAACCAATAGTGCTTGGTACCAAAATTACGAGTCAATATCAACTTTCTACGATAATTGGCAACCCGAGCGTCCTTAGGATCATTCTTCGTATAGAAGTCTGCACTTTCCACACGGTCAAACTCCTGTGAGAATTTTTGATTATATGGTGCCTCTGTCAGAAGCAACCAACGCTGCAAGTCACAAAAGCGGAATCCTTCGAAAGAAAGTTCTACCTCACGCTCACGACGGACCTCATCCATGAACTTATGGTTGTCTGCAACAAATTCTGGAGCAACATGACCTGCACCACAACGGTCGCGAAGTGTATTAATTGCATCTTCTGCGGTCTTGCCAAAGTTTGAAGACTTGCCAGAAGCACCACCGAATGCAGCACAAGCCTCTGCATACATCAAGTATATGTCTGCAAGACGCATATATGGCAAATAGCAGTGTAAAGCTGAACCCCAATCGTAATCTTTATCCACTTCATTACAAGTATGAGGCACCAACTTCTGAATGAAATAACCCGTACGGCTTGCATTTGCTATTGGGCGCATATTACCACCCGTATATAATTGGCAATACTGTAAATCTGCATACTGACCAGGTGTTCCGTTCAAATACTTAAAACCATCGAAGACGATATCGTGGTAGAAACGGGGATCACGATTTTTGAAAGGATGCTCAGGGTCGAAACCAGACTTTGGATTGAGTACATACTGACCATTCTCAACCAAATAGATTGGTTCTCCGTTAGCCATTCCATAAGCCTCTACAAGGTTGGCCGTAGGTTGGTGAATGACATTATCATGAGCAACTACTTTCTGTACCTTAGGGCCAAAGACCTTAGAGGTATTCCAGTTAGAGCCATTAAAATCAGGAGATGGACCACGGAAGATAGCTTCAACCGTTCCAGGCATTTTCCAGTTCTGCTTCTTGGTATAGAATATATCAGAAAAACAGCTATTGGCATCAGCAGATTTCTCATGATTGTAGATGTCTGAGTACTTAAACTCTGCCAATGCATATTGTGTCTGACCAGCTTCCACAAGAGAGAGCAGTTCACCAAAAGCCTCAGCTGCCTTCTTAGCATATTCCTGATCATAATCATAAGTCTTGCCATTCTTGCTGGCACCAATCTGCGCACCATTCTTCATCAAAGGACTAGCAGCCCAAAGATAGGTTTTACCAAGATAACCAAGAGCCATGATCTTATTGATGCGAAGATCATTCTTACCTTGTGTGGCAGCACCTGCAGAAGTCTTATCCCAATTAATAGGCAACAAATCGGCAGCCTTGCGGAAATCAGCTGCCGCTCTATCAGCGCATTCCTGATAAGAAAGACGTGGCAATCTCTGCTCGGCATTGGCATCGAGATAAGTATCCACATAAGGCATACCACCAAAATACTCCATCATTTCCTCATGCCACCATGCACGGAAGAAATAGAGCTGACCCTCTATCAGTTTTTTCTCTTCAGCACTTCCAGTCACAAACTTGTCGATATTCTGTAAACCGAGATTACATTTTCTGATGCAATACCACGCATGGTTCCAAATACCGTGTGCGAACTTATCTGTGGAAGTAGAAGAACCATCACGCTTTAGCCAGTTACCAGTAGATTCCCATGCACGGAAGTTACCTAAATCAACCTGATGGGTCATTCTATTATCAGCCTCAGGATTGAAGATTTCATCATCACCCCAGTTCCATGAAGGACAATAGTTACATTTCTCTTTATCAGGGATACAGTTGTATATTTCCTCAACGAAACCTTGGAAATTACGGAAATTGGCAAAGGCATCGTCTGCAGAAACTGTTGAGTCTGGCTCCTTGTCCAAGTAGTCTTGACAAGAACTCAGCGAAGTACCGAGAGCCAGCGAGACGCATCCCGTCAACAATAATGTCTTTATCTTATTTTTCATCTGAATATTTTTTTTAATAATTACAATGAGAATTTAACACCTAAGTTGAAGCGGCGAACCGTAGGGTATGCTCCCAACCAGCCACCACCACCGAGGTTTGCCTCACGGTCATCAGGCATACGAGTCCAAAGCCAGAGGTTATTACCATTCAAGTAAATCTTGAGGTAGTTTACGCCTAATGCCTTAATCCAACCCTTGGTCCAGGTATAAGCAATCTCGACATTCTTCAAACGAATGTAAGAGCCATCATACATAAACTGTGTACCATAGGTGTAACTTGAAGCAGTGGCACCCCAACGAGGAAGGATACATTCTGGATTGCTTTGATTCTTATTCCACCAAGTACCAGTATCATAAACATTATCAAGCATATTACCAAAGCTTGTCAATGATACGTCACGGGTCACATTAGTTACTCCATAGAACTGAGCGAAAGCTGAGAACCCTTTCCATTCGAAACCAATAGTAGCATTATAGGTGTTCTGCGGACTACTGCTATAACCTACAGGAGCCGAGTCCCTGCTATCAACAACACCATCACCATTGAAATCAACAATGTAATAGTCACCAACCAAGCGGTGATTGTCATTGGAGTCGTGCGCCGGAGAACCTATCAAATCATCAATATTATTGATAAAGCCCTTATCTATATAAGAGTGATACTGATTCATGGCAAATCCTGCCTCCTTTTGATAATTTGGAGTAAAGAGGGCATCATCCTTCAAAATCACCTTATTCTTGGCATGGGTCATATTGAAATTACCCCAGAGTCGCAAGCCATTAGCAAACACCTTATTAAGTTTCAATTCCCACTCGTAACCACTGGTACGAACCTTACCTTTATTAATAGTAGGTGCTGTCGTTCCGAAATAAGAAGGAACAGAACGGTTGGAGCCGAAAATCAAGATGTCATTACGACGATCACAGAAGAAATCCAAAGAACCAGTAATCAAGCCTCCCAAGAAACCATAATCAATACCGAAGTTGGTTTTCTTAACTGTTTCCCATTTCACATTATCATTTCCAAGAGTGTTCTGTCGATACCATGTATAGATGCTCTCTGTATGGTCGAGATCCATCGTGGTCTTGCCGCCATACGCCCATTGACTCATATACAACCAGCGACGACTAGAATCAAATGGGTCACCTATGTTGTCATCACCAATCTCACCATAGGAAGCACGGAACTTCAACATATCGATGATGTGATTGTCACGCAGAGATTTCATGAAGTTTTCCTCAGTGATGGTCCATCCGATAGCACCTGAATTGAAGAAGGCAAAACGATTGTCCTTGCTGAACTTTTCTGATCCGTTATAGGCACCATTATACTCGATGTTATAACGACCTGCATAGCTATAGGTAGCACGGAACGCCCAGTCCTCACGGTAAGTTGGCATCACACTACCACGTGCATTCTCCTGACGTGAGAACAAGCCCATGGCTGATACATCATGCTGTCCAAACTTGCGAGCCCAGTTGAGCTGCAACTGATAGTAGAGGTTGCGAACAGTCTGGTTATTATCTACAGAACCACCTTCCGTTGACCAGTTCACACCTTGCTGCCAATCAAACTTATTATTTCCTTCAAGTTCTTTACCATAAGTAACCTGACCTGTTTCAGGATCAATATACTTAGTCTGGGCTTCATTATTCAAGTCATTGATACCTCGTCCTGTCTCAACAAAAACATTATCCCAAGAGATAGTACCACGGAAATTTAAGCCTTTGGTTATGAAATCCAATTTCTGCTCAAGGGTAAAGTCTGTATTGATACGAGTGGTTGTAGCCTGTGCTGTACCACCGATAGCAAGATTCTGTGCAGAGTTACTTACATTGGAAGCAGATGGATAGAATCCCCATGAGCCGTCAGAATATTGTGGCAAGAACACATCTGGGGCGATGTTATAAGCACCAGCCCACTGCTGACCAATCTGCCACTCACTATTGCTCATGTTACTCCAAGGAGCTTTTCTTACGCCATTGCTACCAGCCACATTTACCTTCAAAGTAGTGCTACTTGTGATGGCAAAGTCCAAGTTACTACGAACATTGATACGATTGTATCCATAGCCAGAGTTGTAGTTACGACCATTGTCATACTCACGGAAGAGGTCACCCTCATGCACGAAATCAGCAGAAGCGAAGTACTTAACGAATTTTGTACCACCACTCACGTTCACGTTCGCATTATAGGACATAGCAGATTTTTTGAAAAGTGCATCCTGCCAATCCACATTGGCATAACGTTCACGCTGCTCCTGCGTAGTCTGGTTTCGATAGTTGTCTATAAAAGACTGAGGACGAAGATATGAAACACCTTCAGGATAAATGCCCAGTTCACGTTCTACCACTTGGTTGCGAAGCATCAACGCATCATAAGAGTCGTACTTATTAGGCAACTTAGAAGGAGCTTTCAACGTAGCATTGAAACCAATGTCAATCTTAGCCTTGCCTTCCTGACCACGCTTGGTGGTAACCAAGATGACACCATTGGCTCCCTTCACACCATAGACTGCAGTAGCAGAAGCATCCTTCAGTACAGAGATGCTCTCCACAGAAGAGATGTCCACGCTGCTCAGAGGACGTTCAATACCATCAACGAGAACGAGAGGGTCGGAATTGTTCCATGAACTAGAACCACGGATGATAATCTGAGGTTCCTCCTCACCAGGCATACCATTGCCTTGGATTGTAACAACTCCTGGGAGGTTACCTGTCAAGGCTGAACCGACGTCGCTGACACCAGCTGCACGCTCCAAAACCTCACCAGTAGTCTGGGTGATGGAACCTACGACAGAAGCCTTCTTCTGCTGACCATAACCAACGACTACAACTTCGCCGATGGCGTTGTCATCTTCAAGAGTAAGTTTGAACTCTCTCTTCTTACCAATCTTTACTTCCTTGGTCT
>ERZ825159.2848-NODE-2848-length-13250-cov-4.839712_pt1 | contig 13250 bp, 13 predicted proteins | sample MGYA00519932_ERZ825159 | MGnify/ENA primary metagenome ERZ825159 (study PRJEB31778, sample SAMEA3449191) | human gut metagenome | biome: human gut; feature: human-associated habitat; material: faeces | place: United Kingdom | collected 2010/2012 ...
CCCAAGAGCGCCCGCCGCATCCGGGAGGCACGGCGACTGTCCGACCTCGGCCTCGACGAGCTGAAGCGGATGGGCGTCGTGCTCAAGCGGGCGCAGTATTTCATCACCTGCCGGGGCTTTTCCGGGGCGCACCCGGGCCGGGGCAGCGCCGGACGGGAGCGCATCACCCGGGCACTCATCGACCCCAACGTCTTCAGTGCCGGGGCCGAGCAGCTGAGCCTCTTCGCCCCGCCGGCGGTGGACCGGCTCGTTGCGCAGGGCGTGCCGCCCCGGGCGGCCCAGCGGATGGTGCGGGAGGAGGCGGTGCAATGTCTGGCGAGAGCGTTGTGACCCCGCCGAAGGCCCGGAAACTCCACGACGCCGCTGTGGTCTACCTCTACGACGGCAGCTTCGAGGGCTTTCTGTGCTGCGTGTTCGAGAGCTTCGTCCAGCACGAGATCCCCTTTGCGGTCTGGACGCCCCAGCGGGAGACGGCCACCCTCTACCCTGTCCGGGACATCGAGACGGACTCCGCCAAGGCCCGGCGGGTCTTTTCCAGCCTTGGGAAAAAGCTGGGCCGGGAGACAGAGTACCTCGTCAGCCGGGATTTTCTCTCCGGACAGGAGGAGAAAGAGCTGCTGCTCATCCGCTTTCTGCATCTGGCCTTCGCCCTCGGCCCCGGCACGGTCAAGCGGATGGGCCACCCGGACGTAGCACCCCTTTACGAGATGAAAAAGAGCCTCGACTGGGAGGTAGACAAGTTTCAGGGCTTCGTCCGCTTCGAAGAGCACGACGGGATGCTGGGTGCGGTCATCCACCCCAAAAACTACATCCTCCCCCTGCTGCGGGGGCATTTCTGCGCCCGCTTCCCGGAGGAGGACTTCATGATATACGACGCCGTCCATCAGGCGGTGTTACTCTATCAGGGCCACGAGGCCAGGCTCCTCGAGCTGGCCGCACCGCTCACCCTTCCCCCGCCCAGCGCCCGGGAGCAGGAGCTTCAGGCGCTCTGGAAGCAGTTCTACGACACGCTGGAGATCAAGGCCCGCCACAGCGAAAAGGGCCGGATGAGCCACTGTCCCAAGCGTTTTTGGCAGGATATGGTGGAAATGCGGTGATTCTTTACAAAAAGGTTGCATCTGCGCCGTTGCGCTCTGCAAAAGGTATGGTATACTAAAGGGGAGCTTCGGCAGAGCATCTGCCGCACCCACCCCGAAACGGGCTATGATAAAAGGAGCATTGTGAAAACTATGGTTCGCATTACTATGGAAGACGGCGGCGTCATCGACATCGAGCTGAACGAGGAAGCTGCCCCCATCACCTGTGAGAATTTCAAGAAGCTGGTCGGTCAGGGCTTCTACAACGGTCTGACCTTCCACCGCGTCATCCCCGGCTTTATGATCCAGGGCGGCTGCCCGCTGGGCAACGGCACCGGCGGCCCGGGCTGGAACATCAAGGGCGAGTTCGCTGCAAACGGTGTGAACAACCCCATCAAGCATACCCGCGGCGTGATCAGCATGGCCCGCAGCATGAACCCCAACAGCGCCGGCAGCCAGTTCTTCATCATGCATGAGGACGCACCCCACCTCGACGGCCAGTATGCCGCCTTTGGCAAGGTCGTCTCCGGCATGGATGTCGTGGACAAGATCGCATCCGTCCCCACCGACTGGAACGATAAACCCAAGACCGCTGTCAAGATGAAGACCGTCGAGCTGCTCGAGGGCTGATCTTCTGCACCTATGGCTTTCTCTTCGGAGGAAGCCTTTTTTTGCATCCACAGGAGGAAGTGCCGCATGAAATACGATTTCACCACCCTGCCCGACCGTCATGGCCGGGATGCCATCGCCGTAGACGGACTGGGCAAGGGCTTTGCGCCCGATGCGCCCCGGCCCGGGTTCGACGCCATCCCCATGTGGGTGGCGGACATGAACTTCGTCTGTCTGCCCACCATCCAGCAGGCCGTCATCGAGCGGGTGCAGCACCCGGCCTTCGGCTACTTCGACCCGACGCCCGAATATTATGACTCCATCATCCGCTGGCAGTCTGTGCGCAACGGCGTCACCGGCCTGACCGCCGAGGCCATCGGCTACGAGAACGGCGTTCTGGGCGGCGTCATCAGCGCGCTGAACTGCGTCTGCTCCCGGGGCGATAAGGTGCTGGTGCACAGCCCCACCTACATCGGCTTCACCCACTGCCTGACCGACAACGGTTATGACATCGTCCACTCCCCGCTGGTGCAGGACGAAGCCGACGTCTGGCGGATGGACTACGCCGACATGGAGAAGCATCTGGCCGAAGAGCACATCCATGCCGCCATCCTGTGCAGCCCCCACAACCCCTGCGGCCGCGTCTGGGAGCGGTGGGAGCTGGAAAAGGCGATGGAATTGTACAAAAAGTATAACGTCTACGTCGTCTCGGACGAGATCTGGTCGGACATCATCCTCTCCGGCCACAGGCACATCCCCACCCAGTCCATCAGTGAGGACGCCCGGATGCGGACTGCCGCCCTCTACGCCCCCTCCAAGACCTTCAACCTCGCCGGCCTCATCGGCAGCTACCACATCGTCTACGACCCGTGGTGGCGCGACCGCATCGCAAAAGAATCCTCCCTCTGCCACTACAACTCCATGAACGTCCTCTCGATGCACGCTCTCATCGGCGCCTACCGCCCCGAGGGCTATGTCTGGGCCGACGAGCTGTGCGAGACCCTGACCGGCAACGTGGACTTCGCCTGCGATTATATCGCCCGGCACTTCAGAGGCGTCCGTGTCGCAAAGCCCGAGGGCACCTATATGCTCTTTGTGGACTGCACCGATTGGTGCGCCGCCCACGTCAAAAGCATTCAGGACGTGGAGAAAGCCTGCTGGGCCGTCGGCGCAGCAGTGCAGGACGGTGTGATGTTCCACGGCCCCTGCCATCTGCGCATCAATCTGGCCTCGCCCCGCGCCCGCATCGAGGAAGCTTTCCGCCGGATGGACCAGTATGTGTTCAACGCGGAGTAAATCAATATAAATTTTATACAGCAAAAGGCCCTGAATCCACGGATTCAGGGCCTTTTGCTGTATTACTCATGTATTTTTGCCAGCCGCTCATTCAGCTTCCGCAGACCGTCCCGCACCTCGGGGGGCGAGACCACTTCGACCTTTCCGCCGAAGCCGCAGACCCAGCCATAGAACTGGTCGCTGACGCAGACGGGCACATCAAAGTGGAAGCTGCCCTTCCCTTCCGGCACAAAGATGGGCGAGGCGCCGAAGCGCTCCCGCATAGCCGATTCGAGGTCAGAACTACACCGCAGGGTGACGCGGTGCTCCGGCCCGCCGAACATCTGGAAGTGCTTTTTCAGGTAGGAGGGCAGGTCGAAATCGGCAAACTGCTCCCTGCCCCGGCGCGGCTCGTCCAGCACCGTCACCCCGGCCATCTTATCCACCCGGTAATGGCGGATGCCCACCGGCTCCTTCTCGTCCTGATAGGCGATGAGATAGTAGCAGCCGTTCTCCCACGCCATCTGCCACGGACTGATGGTGTAGGGGGCGGGACGTCCCGCCTTTTTGTAGCGGAATCGCACCATTTTTCCGGTGTTGATGGCCGCGAAGAGGGCATCCACGCTGTAGGGCAGGTCCTTGTTGTCGCTCTTGGGGCGGCCATCGACGTAGACCTGACGCTGGAGCTGGGTGCCCTGATACCGGGAGGCCAGCCCTTCCAGCTTATGGATGAGCTTGTCGCTGGAGGTCTTGGAGATGACCCGGCTGGACTGGACGGCGTCCACCAGAAGCTTCAGTTCGGCCAGCTCGAAGGGCCTCGTCGCCATCCAGTAGCCGCCGCTGCGGCCCCGGCGCAGCCGGATGTCGTAGCCCAGCGCATTCAGCGCGTCGATGTCGCTGTAGACGCTCTTGCGCTCACAGAGGATGCCCTGCCGGGCCAGCAACTCCACCAGCTGGGGCACATTGAGCAGATGTTCCTCATCGGTCTGCTGCTCAAAGATGTGCAGCAGCGCCAGGAGTTTGGATTTTTGTCCTTCCTGCTTGGGCATGGGCGGCCTCCTTTCGGTCACGAGTCCTTCTTGTCGAATGCGGCGCGGCGCTGGGTGGACAGGCGGAACATCTCTTCCAGTTTGTCCCGGTCGTCGGCCACGAGGGCGTCCCGCAGCTGGGCGAGGGCCGCGTCGAACTGGTCGATCTCGGAGATGAGGTTCTCCTTGTTCCAGAGGAACAACTCAGCCCACATCTTTTCGTTGATGCGGGCGATGCGGGTCAGGTCCCGGAAGGAATCGCCTGTGTACTCGCAGAGCGAGGAGTTGTCGTTGGCGCACATGAGGCTGACGGCGATGGCGTGGCAGAGCTGGCTGACGTAGCCGATCATCTTATCGTGCTCCTGCACGGTCAGGGTGCAGATGTGGCGGAAGCCCAGCACCTCAGCCAGCTCTTTCGCCCACTGGACCGCCTCGGGGGTGTTCTTCTCGGTGGGGGTGATGATGAAGTTGGCAGGGGCAAAGTTGACCTCCGCCGCGTGCTCGACGCTGGAGGTCTCACGGCCCGCCATCGGGTGGCTGGCGATGAACTCCACCCCTGCCGGGCACATCGCCTGCACCGGCTCCACAAGGCCGGTCTTGACGCCGGAGACATCGGTAAAGATGCAGCCGGGCTTGAGAAGAGAGCCGTAGGTCCTGAACCAGTCGATGAGGGCCGTGGGGTACAGACCGAAGATGATGTGGTCGGCCTGCGCGACGAGATCCTCGAAATCGTGGGTCTTGCCGCTGGCGATATAGCCGTGGTCGAGGGCGTATTGTAAATGCCCCTCGCTGCGGTTGATGCCGTCCACATGGAACCCGGCCTTGGAAAGCTCGAGGGCGTATTTGCCGCCCAGCAGGCCGAGGCCCACCACGAGATAACGCTTCGATTTATCCAGCATATTCTACCTCCGCGCCTAACGGCTTGATGGCTTCAAAGAAATGGGGCCAGCTCTTCTGCACGGCCTCCGCGTCGTCGATGGAGAGGGGCAGCCCGGCGGCCAGCGCCAGCACCGTGAGGCTCATGACCACCCGGTGGTCGTTGTGGCCGTGGAGGGGCGCGGCGGGGGTGTGGAGCTTCCCTGCGCAGCCATGGATGGTGATGGTGCCGCCCTCGCTTTCCAGCACGCCGCCGCAGGCCCGCAGCTCGGCTTCCATGGCCGCGATGCGGTCGCTCTCCTTGATGCGGAGGCGCTCGGCGTTGCGGATGGTGGTGGTCCCCTCGCAGAACAGGCCCAGCACCATCAGCACGGGGCCGAGGTCGGGGCAGTCGGCAAGGTCGATGTCGGTGCCGCGCAGGAAAGCTTTCCCGAGCCGGATGCCCTCATCGGTAACGGACAGCTCTGCCCCACAGCGGCGCAGGATGCCGAGAATGGCCGCATCACCCTGTAAAGTGTTGGCGGACAGGCCCTTGAGGGTCACGCCGCCCTGCACCGCCCCCAGCACCGCCGGGAACGCCGCCTGACTGTAATCTCCCTCCACCGTGTAGTCGCAGGGGGCATACTGCTGCCCGCCCGGGAGGAAGAGGGTGTTCTCGTCCTGCCAGCGGCTCTCGACGCCGAAACGGCGCTGTGCCGCCCGGGTCATCTCGATGTAGCTGCGGCTCTCCACCGGCGGGATGAGATGGAGGGTGCTGTCCCCTGCCAGCAGGGGCAGGGCGAACAGCAGCCCGCTGATGAACTGGCTCGACACATTGCCCGCCAGCTCGTACTCGCCGCTTTTCAGAGCGCCCTCGACGGTCAGGCCCGCCGGGGATGGCTCAAAGCGGAGAGACTGCTCATGATATAACGCCTCGTACACCGACTGGGGCCGTTCCATCAGCCGTCCCCGGCCCACGAAGGTCACGCTCTGTCCGGTGAGGCTGGCGATGGGGATGAGGAAGCGGAGGGTGCTGCCGCTCTCGCAGCAGTCCACCGGGGCTTCGACGGGGAGGAACTGTCCCAGACCCTCTACCACGGCGCTGTCCGGGCCGGTGCGCACCTTGGCGCAGAGCTGTCCGGCGGCGGAGAGGGTGGCCGAGATGTCCTTGCTGAACTCGAGGTTCCCGATGTGAGAAGTACCCTTCGCCAGCGCAGCGCAGAGCACCGCCCGGTGGGCCATGCTCTTGCTGGGCGGCGCAGTGATGGCCCCGCCGATGCCGCCGGGGGCTTGCTTTATCGTTACTATCATAGTCGATCCTTCAGGCGGCTTGCCCTCTCCGTCATTGCTCACGCAATGCCACTGCCCGGGTTGCGGCACCCAGCATCCGCTTCGTGCTTTAAAAAGCACTTGCGTCTTGCTGGCCGCAGCCCCAACAGCTCTTCCCTGTTTCCGCCACTGGCGGCGGTCAGAGCTGTTGCTCCCAAAGGGAGAGGCTTTTAACGGCATATTCTTGAGACAAATCCCCCATTTTGTGATATACTCAGCTCATACAGAAGTATAGTAAGGAGAACACCATGCAGTATAAGATCCTCGCAAGCGATTATGACAACACCCTCGTCCCCTTCGGTGAGAGCCAGCCCCGCCCGGCGGTAGTCAAGGCCGTGAAGAAGCTTCAGGCCTCCGGGGGAAAGTTCGTGCTGAGCACCGGCCGGGCGTGGTCTGCCATCAACCGGAAAGGCCAGCTGGGCGGCATCCGGTTCGACTACGCCATCACCTGCAACGGTGCCTGTGTCGTGGACCGAAACGGCACCATCGTCGCCGAGCATCCCATGACCAACGAGGAGATGTACGCGCTGGTGGATTTTTGCGAGGATTACAACTACCCGCTGCAATTCAATTTCCGGGACGCATACTATGCTTACTGCGAGTATGAGACACTCCGCAGCTGCTACACCCAGATGAACAGCGTCGGGCTGGACTGTGTGGACGGCGAAGACCAGGACCGCCACCTCATCGATATGCCCCACGCGGCGTTCTGCCTCTTCCCCGAGGGGGCGCTGGAGCGGTTTCACGAAAAGTACGGCCACCTCGGCCTTCACTTCATGCAGACGGGCGGCCAGCTGCCCGACGGCTCCCGCTTCTATGACATCGTGCGGGGCGGGATCGACAAGGGCGCGGGCCTCGCAGACCTCTGCGAGAAGATGGGCCTTTCCCTCGCCGAGGCCGTGGCGGCGGGCGACTCCGCCAATGACGTGGAGATGCTGAAGGCCGCCGGCCTCGGCTGCTGTATGTCCAACGGCACCGACGACGCCAAAGCCGCCGCCGACCGCATCATCGGCGACGTGCGGGAGGACGGTCTTTCCTCCCTCATCGAAGAGCTGTGGTTCGACGGCCCGAGGGCAGAGCCGTCCAGCCGCGACCTCGGCTCTGCGTGGGAGACGATGGAACGATGAGCTTCGCACCGGTCTATTCCGAGAGCAGCCGCGCCCTCATCCTCGGCACATGGCCCAGCCCCAAAAGCCGGGAGATGGCCTTCTATTACGGCCACCCGCAGAACCGCTTCTGGCCCATGATGGCCGCCCTCACCGGCGAGCCTGTCCCCGCCCGGGAGGACATCGAGGCCAAAAAGGGCCTCATCCTCCGCCACGGCCTCGCCCTCTGGGACACGCTGGAAAGCTGCACCATCACCGGCGCGTCGGACGCCTCCATCCGGGATGTCGTGCCCAACGACATTGCCTCTCTCTTAGCCAAAGCGCCCATCGAGGCGGTGTTCTGCAACGGGGCCACGGCCCACCGCATCTATACAAAGTATCTGCTGCCGGTGTCCGGCATCCCGGCAGTCAAGCTGCCCAGCACCAGCCCCGCCAACGCCGCCTGCCGCCCCGAAAAGCTGCGGGAGGTCTGGGGCGCGGCCCTCAAAGATTATATAACCGTTTCGAACCTGTAAATTATTCATGAAACGCTTGCGTTTTATGGAGAAAAGGATTTATTATGGAAGAGTACAAGGGGCAGCCGGCCCCTTCGGGAAAGGAGAACCCCCATGAGCAAAGTGATTCGCACCACAAAACCCAGCGTCCTGCCGTGGTATGCGGCGGCGCTGGTGTTCGCGGTGCTGTGTGCCCTGCTGCCGGTCTATAAGCTGTGGGCACTGCTGGTGGCGCTGGGCTGCGCCGGCGCGGCCTTTGGTGCGGCCCAGAAAGTCTGCCCGCCCCGGGTGGTGGAGCACGAAGTGCCCTTCCACACCGGCAGCGGCGATGTGGACGAGATGCTGGCCGACATCCAGCAGAAGCTGGACGCCCTTCACGCACTGAACGAGGCTCTGCCCGACCCGGAGCTTTCCGCCGCTATGACCCGGATGGAAAAAGCGGGCCGCTCCATCGTGGAGACGGTGGAGGCCAGCCCCGCCAAGGCCAAGCAGGTGCGCCGCTTTGCGAACTACTACCTGCCCGACGCGGTGAACATCCTCGAGCAGTACGCCAGACTCGCCCGTCAGGGCGTGCGGGGCGAAAACGCCGCCGCCATCCGGTCGGAGGTGGAGCACAACGCGGCCTCCATCGCCACCGCATTCGAGAACCAGCTGGATGCGCTGTATGCTGCCGAGAGCATGGATCTCTCGGCAGACCTGACAGTATTGCAGAATATTCTCAAAGGACAAGGGCTGAGTTGAGGCTGGCTTGCCCTCTCAGGCGCTGACGCGCCAGCTCCCCCAAAGTGGGAGCCCTTGGCAAAGAGGTGACGTTCTCCGCAAACATTTTAACCTAACTCGCAATTCTCTGAACAAGAACCAACATCGCAAGCTGACTGGAGGTGGGCTGTATCACTTGGCAACGTGTAGCGCTGCGGACAGCCGACTTCCTGATCAGCGCGGTGGTGGTGCTGTTCCTCCTCACGGCGGGCGCTTACTCCGCTTATGCGCTGTGGGATAACAACCAGGTCTATGCCGCCGTGGATAACGTGCAGGGCGAGCTGCTGCAGTTCAAGCCTGCCGCCGATGGCGAGAACGGTGCCTCCTTTGAGGAGCTGTTGGCCATCAACTCGGACGTGAAAGCCTGGCTCACCCTGGACAACACCGCCATTGATTACCCTGTGGTGCAGGGCGAGAACAATTTCAGCTACATCAACACCGATGTCTACGGCGACTTTGCACTGGCCGGCAGCATCTTCCTGGATTCCGATTGTGATGGCAGCTTCCACGATCCGTATTCGCTGCTGTACGGCCACCACATGGAAAACAGCAAGATGTTTGGAGATCTTGACCTGTACAAGGACGAGGCGTTCTTCAACGAGAACACCACCGGCACGCTGGTCCTGCCCGACCGCACCTACCACTTACAAATTTTCGCCTGTCTGCTGGTGCCCGCGTCCGAGGATGCCATCTTCGACGTGAACCAGTGGGACGCAAACCTGAACGGTCTGCTCGATTTCGCACAGGAGAACGCGCTGCACTTGCACTCTGACACGCTGGACACCGTCCGGGCGCGGGAGGGGGCACAGGTGCTGGCCATGTCCACCTGTTCCACGGAGTTTACCGATGCAAGAACCATTCTTCTGGCGTGGATGACAACGCCGGAGCAGTAAAGGAGGGGATGAAATGAAGATCCGAAAATTCGCGGCGGCGCTGCTGGCGCTGGTGCTTTGCCTGAGCCTGAGCCTGCCCGCGGCCTTTGCGGAAGCACAGCAGCGTGTGGAGCTGAAAAACCTGACGGTCAACGTCAAGTGCACGGGCAATGCCATCCCCGACGAGCAGCTCACCATCCGCCTGACCCCCCGCAAAAAAGCCCCCATGCCCGGCGATGCCGCCGCACTGGAAGCGTTCGTCAACACGGCGGACTGCACCCGTTCCAACGGTTATATGACCACCGCCACATTCCCGGAGACATTCGTCTTCACGGCCCCCGGTACCTATGAGTACGAGGTGGCCCAGGTGAAAGGCGGCTCCCTCAACGGCACTTACGACACCCGCACCATGGTGCTCCGTGTCACCGTGAGCTGGAGCGGCGACACGCTGGTGACAGTGGCCAAGGTCTATGAGGCTGGCCAGTCCTCCAATGACAAGGAAGACAGCATCCTGTTCAACAACACGTTCAACAACTCCGCCCCGGACGACCCGTACGATCCGCCGTATATCCCGGGTGACCCCTACATCCCGGACCCGAAGCCCACGCCTGTGGTGCCTACCCCGGAGACCCCGGTGAACCCGCCGGTTCTGGACGCGCGGCCGGATACCACCCCCACGGTGTCCACGGTCCCCACGGTGCCCGTCGCGGAAACGCCCGTCAATCCTCCGGTGGCTGACGCGCGTGCCCCCAAGCTGATCCAGACCGGACAGCTCAACTGGCCCGTGCCGGTTTTGGCAGGGCTGGGCACCCTGTTCCTGGCGGCTGGCGTGATCCTCCTTGCCAAGAAGAAAGAGGATGACAATGCGTAAAGCATCCCCGGGCGTCATCTGTGTCCTGCTGGGAGTCGTCCTGCTGCTGGCGGCGCTGGGCCTCTACGGCTACAACCGCTGGGAGGACGCTCAGGCCGGCGCGGAAGCCCAGACCGTCGTACAGGATCTACAGGAAAAAGTCGTTGAACAAACCCAGAGCGCGGCCTCGGCTCCCGCCATCGACACCAGCTCCCTTGACCCGGAGCTGCCCGTGGTGGAGCTGGACGGCTACGAATATGTGGGCACTGTCTCCATCCCCGCCATTGGCATCGACCTGCCGGTGATGAGCGAGTGGAGCTACCCCAAACTCAAAATTTCCCCCTGCCGCCAGTTCGGCTCCTCCCGCACCGATGATCTCGTCATCGCGGCGCACAACTACGAGTCGCATTTCGGCAAGATCGGCACTCTCGCCCTGGGCGATGAGGTCCGTTTCACCGACATGGACGGCATCGAGAACCACTACACGGTTTCTGCCATTGAAGTCCACGACCCCACCGATGTGGAGGCCGTGGAGCACAGCGGCCACGACTTGGTGCTGTACACCTGCACCTACGGCGGCAAGACCCGCATCGTCGTCTTCTGTGACAGAAGCGCTTGAAGACATTCCCGGATTCCATTCCCGCACCCCCGCACCGGAGACGCCCGGTGTGGGGGATTTGTTTTTGTGGGGACGAAACCTCTTCGTCATCTTCGCTTCGCTCGATGCCACTGTCCCCTTTCGGCACTTGCGTGCCACCTCCCCTAGCAGGGGAGGCTTTGGCATTCCGTGACGTTTTCCAGCAAACGCAAATCGGTTTCATCGAAAACGAAACCTCTTTGCCAAGGGCTCCCCTACTAGGGGAGCTGTCGAGCGTCAGCGAGACTGAGAGGTTGGACAAAGGACGCCTTTAGAGTGAGCAGAATAACGCAGGTGCTGCTCTGTACAACCTCTCCGTCATCTTCGCTCACGCTCGATGCCATCTCCCCTAGTAGGGGAGGCTTTGGCAAAGAGGTCAAGCCCTCGTGTACGCCTCCATGCCGTGGTCAGCAGGCGGATAATACTCCATCAGGCTGATGTAGTCCTCGCAGTGGTGGCAGAACGCCGCCCGCACCACCACATCGGCGGAGTCGGGCTTCATGGACATGAACATAAAGATGTACCGGGCCATGGCGGCCACCGTGCCGCTGTCGATGCCGTAGTACAGGCCCACGGCCAGCACCGGGATGACGGCCTGCTTCACCCGCTGGGGCACTTCCACATGGTAGGTCTTGCCCCGCAGGGTGAGGTTGCCGTCGTTCTGCTCCAGCTTTTCCAGCAGGGGGCGGCTCAGGGCGGAGGCGTTGTGGACGCTCTTTTCCAGCTTGGCCTCGTCCACGTTCCGCATGTTGCCCAGGCCCCGCAGGCGGGCCTCCACTTCCTCGTCGGTCAGGAGATAGCCCTCGGTGCACTCGGCCTCGTTGCGGAGAAAAGCGCACTGGATCATGTCCATCAGCACGGCCTCGTACTTATCGTGGAACTGCTGCTTGCTGCCAAAGAACGTTTCCAGCCGCTCCATAACGCCGTCGGTGTCCTCCTTGGTGGCCAGCCCGCTGATGGTCAGGGGCACCTCGCTGAAGCTGGCGCCCCGGACGTCGAGGTCGGCCAGCTCTTTCTCGTTTTGGGTGGAGGGCAGGAAGCGGTCATTGCCGTTCCGGTGGTAGCCCCACTCGGCGGGCAGCACCCGGGGGACCAGGTCGCCGCTGGAAAGGATATTATAGATGTTGCTGGCGGCCCAGGTGGTTTTCAGGGTACCGTCGGCGTTGTGGTTGTTGTCGTAATCCAGCTGATAGTCCGGGTAGCTGGCGGCGGTCAGGGCCACCGGCGTGGCAAACGTGTAGACGAAGACGTTTTTGCGGTCGATCTCGGGCAGGTCTTTGTTGATCCGCCCCGCCAGCAGGTTGGCGACGGCCGCGCCCCGGCTGTAGCCGCCCATCCAGAGCTTGACAAGGCCCAGTCCGCCCGCCTTCTGGGCTGCGGCCAGATAATTTTTCAAATCGGTGAACACCTCATTCACCGGGATGATGAAGCCGCTGTGGGCATGGCCTGCGCCGGTGTGCAGGTTGCTCACCCACTCGCCGCCATAGCCGCCGCCCCGCAGGATGAGCGCCACGATGGTGGTTTGCCTGCCATTCAGGGTGATGGTCTTGCGGGCGGTGGACCAGCCCACGAAGTCACCGGCCTTGCCCACGTCGATGTCGTAGTAACGATACTTCGCATCGCCGTAGCCCAGCTTCGTATAGGCCGCGTCGAGGCTGTTCTCGCGGCCCACATCCCCGTTGGCCCAGTATTTCGCCTCGCTGACCCATGTATTGAATGCCGCGCCCACCATGCCCAGCGTGGCCAGCGCCAGCTGGTGGTCATACCGGAGGGACGAGTGCGCAAAAAAGCTGTCGCTGTAGTAATATTCGTGCTCAATGTCCATCTGGCTCAGCTCGCTGCGGAACGACAGGCTGTATTTTCCCGACGGCACCGCGCGGCCCACCGTCTGGTTCTTCACGGCTGCCTCGGCCCGGGGCAGAGTCAGCCCGGGCGCAAGAGCGGCACTGCAAGCCAGCGCTTTGCAGAAATCACGTCGTTTCATGTTCTTTGCCCCCCTGCTGTTATGATAAACTCCATTTTATTTGAAGTTTGCTATAGTATACCGTATTTTGCCTTCGGATACAATCGTCAATTCTACCGTTCTGCATGAAAAAAACGGACCGCAGTGCTGCGGCCCGTTCTCTCACGATTCTTAAAGAGGCTGTGCGTCCATCTGGTGGCAGAAGTCCACAATGTGATGGAACATCTGTTCGACCGCCGGGGCCATCGCCGTGGGGCGCTGGACCGCCAGACCCACCACGCGGTCTTCCTCCGGCTCGATGGGGTAAATCTTGACGGCCGCGGTGCAGCTGCGCAGCAGCATCCGGGGCATGATGGAGATGCCCAGGCCCGCCTCCACCATGGCGATGTTGGACTGG
>ERZ825159.2852-NODE-2852-length-13244-cov-3.245053_pt1 | contig 13244 bp, 8 predicted proteins | sample MGYA00519932_ERZ825159 | MGnify/ENA primary metagenome ERZ825159 (study PRJEB31778, sample SAMEA3449191) | human gut metagenome | biome: human gut; feature: human-associated habitat; material: faeces | place: United Kingdom | collected 2010/2012 ...
ATTCCAGAAGTCAGGAATACCAACAAATGAACCAAGCAGCTTTACTTGCCACTCCTCCATCCCAGAATTCGGCAACTGCACCGGATTCTCTAGCTCCACATCAATAGCATCCGTCATAACCACATCACGATAAACCGCTCTCACTTGATATGATCTATTTTGGGGATGTTCATTGAATAACACTTTCATATCTTGAATGTCTTTCCAAGTATCATCACCTCCGGACTTTTCTTTATACTGATATTTCAACTTAGACTTGATAACCTCCGGATCTCCTGTAGTAACGGTCAGTTCATCAATCGTAAACTCTTTCGTCCAGATATTTCCGGGTTGAACAGATACTGCCATTTCCGGCTTATTACACCTCAACGTATAAACCCGGCTTGGGTTTTCTTGCCCTTTAATCTCCTCACTACTCCAGCGATTATTCGCTCTCACATCTACTTCAATCTTATTTTCTACTGTCGTACCCGCATCTGTTCGCAACTTAGCGACAATGGAAGTCAAATCTAAAGAGGCTTTATCTACACCAATCTCAGGCAATACAATGCCTAACACATTTTCCATTTCCGCTTTATCTGCCGGAACAGATAAAAGATAGTCCTTATCATTCAAGCTTGAAAATTGCGGATCACCAAAAGTAAATTTCAGCTTCAAGTCTTGCAGTGCTGAAGCCGTATTTAAATTCAATATTGCCGTTTTAGTCTCTGTCTCAGCAAAGGAAAGTATATTATTCTCAAATCCTTCCGCCTCAACTTTCGGCTTAGGCAACCAATCCATCGGGATATCGCTCGTTATTGTCTCCTTTTTAATTTCAACTTTAGCGACATCCAACAATAAATCATCCGATAACTTCAATGTCAGTTTAACATGATGTCCGGCTTTCAATACCGAAGGCAAATCCTTATGTTTTAACTCCTCGGAAAAATCCTTACCGCTCACCTTTGTTCCCTCAAAATAAAAGGCAACCTGTTTCTCTGCTTGAAAATAGGCACTTTTCTTACTATCAGAAGTCAATTTACAAGAGGACTTCCCAACAACTACTTTCACCCAATAAGAAGAGAAGATTTTCTTCAACTCCGTATCAGTGGGGAAAGAGGCAGAAGCCAACGCATTGGCCACCTTGCAACTCAAGGTAATTTTCTTCTGCTCGCCCTCCTTAATCACCACATTAGTAGTGTCGCCTAAATAATAGGGCGCATCCAACGCTAAAACCGGATTATCTCCATAGGAAGCAGATATCGTATAAGTACCGGCCGAAGCAGGTATCGTCTGGCTGGTATAATTACCATCAAACAACGGAGAGGAATCCCCGTTCTTCACGACCTTAAGCTTAAACTGATCCGCTAGTGGCTTTCCCAATTCCGCTGGCGTACTTTTCGTCTCAATGGCAACACCCATATCCTGCAAGGATACCTGAAAGCCGGCGGTTTTATCCATTATTTCTTCCTCCTGACAGGCCATCATGAGAAATAATGAGAATATACAACAACAAAATTTATCAATCTGCTTCATCATATTATTTAGTCGTATATAAGTTCGAAATCATCTACATATAACACACTACCGTCTCCCCCGGTAAAATAATCGCCATACTTGCTGGCACTTGCCACGATGATAAGGTGCATATCGCCGGGCTTTTCCTGCGTCTTATACTCTAGATTAATGGTAAACTCCTTCCATGCCCCATTCGTAGATACACATTCCTTTACAGGAACCTCTCCATAAGCAATGATATTATTATCCCCCTTGAAATCAATAAAGGTATCAGTATCGGTATTATCTACCGTATATTGCTTTTTAGCCAAGGCGATATAGATAGAGCAAACATCCATATCTCCTTTTGAAAGCGTCCCCGCAGGCTGATTATCTCCTATATGAGTTACCGCAACCGGAGCGTATTGGAAAAAGCCATGCAATGCGAACGGGCGCGAAGCGAACGACCTTCCGAATTTGATCTTCGCACCATTCATTCCAACCAAACTGCCAAAAGATCCGGTATACAGGCTCGCAGCGGCAAATTTCACCTTAAACTGCGATTTCAACTCGGCAGATTTTCCACCCGGCGTATGCACAACCGTTGAATTTCCTTGAGTCGGGTTGATATTGACCACAGCCCCCAATCCAGTTGTCGTACCCGGATTGCTCGTATCCCAAAATGAATGACCCGCCTCACCGGCATACCATGTTTTCCCATCTTGATGCCACAGATCGAAATTACCATTATATAATGGTGTGGCAGTCTCTGTCGTGAAGGTAGACTCGCCCAACACGCTTCCCGAGGCATCCACCAGTCGGCATTGATAAGCCGTGGCGGGCTGCAATCCCTCGATCTTCGCAGAAACCTTCGAACCGTTTGCCTTCGCGGAAACCATGTTCCAAGAAGTCTCTCCCTGTTTCACATACTCAAACGAACAATTAGCCTCCGTTGCTTTCCCCTCCACAAACGCATACTTGCTCCATGTATTCACGGAAAGATCTCCGGCTGAAGGCTGCGAGCCTCCCTCCTCATCGGTCAGGCGGACATATACCGTCCATATTGTCCCCTTATTGGGCTCGCTCCAGGGATACTGAACCAAAAACTTCTGTGGAGAGGTGAAATCTTTCACGGTAGTAGGATTTGGCGTCACCTCGCCATAGGCTCCACCCAAAGCCAAAGAGGTTATAGAGATATTCTTCAGATTCTCTCCTTTCCCTACATAAATAATCACTCGATTATCCAGTTCGTCAATAGAATAGTCTATCATACCCTTGGCCTCGACCTTCCGGTCTATGATTTGCTTCACCTTTACTTGCCATACATAATCTTGATAGGTTTTTATAGTAAAATTGACCGGTTTGGTAAAATCGACCCTCGTATTGGATGACATAGGAATACTATCCAATGAGGCGAATCCGGCAAACGGGAATTTATTAGGATTAGCACAGAGAGTCGAATCAACCAAAACCTGCGCATTCCTTGGATTCACCACCAAACGAGTAAGTTTCAATCTAGAAATATCAGCAGAATCGTTTACATACAGTAATATGGTCTTTGCCGAAGCATCAATTAATGCCGCATCATCCGAAGAGCCTTCAGCCGGACGCTGTCCCTCCACACGAATGTCCGTGATACCCGCATTGACGATCGGATAGGGTATATCATTCTCTATCGCACAGGAAACCAGCACGAAGAAAACAAAAAGGCAAAAGCGACAGGTCACTTTATATATATCATTGATTATTCGCATATCCAATTACAAATAGAAAGTCATACCTATGTTAATGGAAAAAAGATTGATCTTGAAATTACCGGACGATGTACGGCTCGAACCCTGCTCCACTTGGTTGGTTGTCTGATCGATCCACTTGAAATCGAAACCCATCACACCGACCGACACCTCCACGGCGCTCCAATCGGTGATAAAGGCAGCCAGTCCGGGGGCGAAACCAATCTGTAGGTTCTGTACCTTCTGGTAAGTACCATCATAATTAACCCCCGAGCCTGTGGAATTCTTGCCCGTACCGTAGCCATAGGTCACACGAGCCTCGTTGAAGAGACCGAATATCTTGCTCTTCCCTATCGGGATATAGGTGCGCAGGAAACCGGATGTCTCATATTTATGCTCCAGATAATAGAGGTCCTTGAACGAGATGGTAATGTCGCCCAAATTGGCATCCACATTCCCTAGATCCAAATAGTTCCTACGGTAAGCGAAGCGAACACCGGCCGAGATATTATCCCGGAAGAAATAGCCCACGTACGGACTTATCGCAAAATTATAGCCATTCCCTTCCAAATCCTTTATAACAAGAAAGTTCAAGTTACTCTCGTCATGCTCGGAATACGATACGGCACCTCCGGCCATCCATGTTCCTTTCGGGATGAACACAGCCTCCTGTACCTCTCGGTCGATGCGCTTGATGGTGCGTTTACCGCGTTGTGCATTTACGGTACCGGTCACTATTGCTAATAACAGCAATAAGGTAAATAGTTTTCTACTCATTCAAATAATTCGCTCTATTGTTATTGCCATTTTCTAGTTCTATCCTTTATATTGCCACAAAGATATTTAAAATCTACTTAGCAAGGAAGATATCCTTACTTGCCAAATAGATTTATAGTAAAAACTTATTGTTCCCTACATAGACTTTCAGCCTATGGTTTATTTCCACATTGTAGGCTCGTCATCGTAAATGAGTGAAAAATCATCGAGATACATTATGCTGCCATCGCCTCCGGTGAAATAGTCGCCATACTTGCTGGACGAGCAGACCACAATGATATGGGTCGGTTTCTCCGTCAGATTCTTATATTTCAAGAGGATATTGAACTCCTTCCATTGTCCGTTGGTACTTACGCATTCCGACACAGGCACCTCACCATAGGCGATAATGTTCGCATCATTCTCAAAATCGATCGCAGTTTCTGCCATTTTGGTATTATCTATAGTATATTGCTTTTTAGACATCGCTATATAAATAGAACAAACATCAGGATCTCCTTTTTCAACAACTGCGTCAGCCGGAAGATTATCCCCTACATGAGTTACATTTACCGGAGCGTATTGGAACCAGCCCTTTAATGCTGTTGGACGAGAAGCGAACGGCTGACCAAAATTGATCTTAGCACCATTCATACCAACCAGCCCACCAAAAGATCCGGTATACAGGCTCGCCGCTGCGAATTTCACCTTAAACTGGGATTTCAACTCCGCAGATTTTCCGCCCGATGTATGCACAACCGCTGAACTACCTTGGGTAGGATTGATATTCACTATGGCTCCCAACCCCGTTGTCGTACCCGGGTTACTCGTATCCCAGAATGATTTACCGGATTCCCCAGCATACCATGTCTTTCCATTCTGATACCATAAATCAAAATTAGCATTATATAATGCGATAGCCGCCTCCGTAGTAAACTCTACGATTTCGCTTGCCACCTCTTCCGTATCCTTATAGATAAAACGGTATTGATATTTTGTTGCAGGAGTCAAGCCCGTAATCCTTACCGAATAGGTATCGTTTTCACCTACGGTCAGATACGCAACCGGAGTCCAAGCCTCGTCTGTTGCCAGTTTATATTCCATCGCCAACTTGCTTTGATCCAAGACACCTGCCTTTGAAAGCACCTTCCCCTCCAAGTAAGCAAATGAACTCCAAGCGTTCGCCGCACTTGCCGATAGAGTTGTCTTAGCGGTCAGAGGCACACCTATGGTGAAATTATAGGTCTTGATTGTTCCGTCCAAAGTAATATCAATACTGGTAGAACCATTTGGCGAGTCAGCCACTTTATACATCAAGCGAACATTATCTCGAGCTTTTACCGCACGAACGGTATCTTTCTTAGAATGTAGTGTACCCTTTTGATTCGTTACGCTCGTTGAGATAATCAACGACTTCTCGGGAACTGGGAAATAGGCCTTTGCTGTCTCGTTCTTACCTAACTCAAAGGTAAGGCGGGTTCCAGTTTGGTCTGCCGAATCAGCCACAACAATGGTCGCAGACTTAAAGCTTTTCTTGAACAGCTCGTCAAATTCAACAGTCACCAAGACATTCGCCAATGTACAGATAACTTCGGCCGTCACATCCTTTCCTGCCATAACCTCTACCTCAGCTGATCCCACATAATAGGGCTTATCAAACTCGGCAGCTTTACCATCGAAGCCATTTGAAGAGGCTTTCACCACGTATTTACCCGTAGGCAAGGAAAATCGCTCTCCATCCCACGCCGTATAGTCATCCGTTTCCTTAACAACACCTCCTTGATCATTCAAGATTTGTACCGCCAACTGTTTGGGATTATAAACAACCTCCTCACTTCCCGCTTTGGTGGCTGTGGAATTATTGGTCGTTATATCCATACTTAAATAACCGGTATTTTTCATGGATGTATCATCCTCGGCCTGGCAAGCGACCAAACCTAATACCAACACAAAAAATAAAAGTGTATATATTGTCTTCATATTATTCAGCCACTTTTACACTTAATTTATCTTTTACGACTTTACCATCATTATCTTCCACCGTAATATTAAATACGTGTCCTTCTGGATCTGTTGTAACACCTCCACCAGTACTTGGATCTAGCAACAAACTAAAAAAGGCATGTACCGGAAATTCATAGCTCTTTTCTCCACCAACAGGTAAAGTTACACCCATTGACGTCAACGTCTCTCCTAAAGCTTCATTTCCTATCAATTTAAACTCTTCACCAAATAGATCTTTAACTATTGACGCAAAAAGCTCATTTCCTCCCTTTATCGCGACAGTGATATTTTTCAAGCCGGCAGGAGTTGATATAATAACATTTGCATTTTTTTGTTCATCAGCGGGCAACGTATAAAGAGCTTGCGGTATCGTGATTGTCGGATCATCACCCGTCACCGGTGGTGTCGGAGGTTCAGGATTCTCTTCGCCACTATCACCTTCCACTTCTATATCAATATTCTCATTTGTCTCTTGGTTAAAACCGTTAACCGTGATGGTGATACCGGTTTTATTGAGATCCACTTCTTTTCCGGGAGCCAACGAGATCGCCAAACCATCTCCTCCTACAAAATAGGGGCTGTCGCTTTCTACAAAATCAGCACTTTCCTTCTTCGTTAATGTCTGATTTATAATAACTTCTTCACTCGTTTCCTTCACTATAGCTGTTCCCGACACATAAATCTTATCTGTCTCAGCAGCCATTTTCCAATAAATCGGAGTTGGGTTTGGATTTTCTTGCGTATAAATATCTGAATGACCGCACTTGTCATCCACCGTAATAGACCATTTGCTATAATAGTTTATAAACTCGGAGGTAAAATCCATCGCAATTTTGACATTCTGGATCTTACATTTCACCGTAGCGGTTTTTTCCACACTAGGCATTATCTCTGCTTTTTCTACACCTCCATAATAAGGATCGTACATCTTTTCGGCAAACTCTCCCGGCGAATGCGCCTCTATCTCATAATTTCCTTTCGGCAACTCAATCACACCATTCGCATTTTCTTCTTTAAACTTAGCAAACGACTCATAGTTTTTAGTAAGATCAAAATCCATCGCCTTGATCACGAGCGGAAAATCTTCTTTCTGATCAGTTGCTCCTTTCGTTGCTAAAGAAGCAGAGGAACCTGCGCTCACGTCAAGTGTCAAATAGCCAGTTTCCTTTGGGATCTCTTTCCCGAAAATCTCCTCTTTCATCTCACACGACATCAAGCCGGAAAACAAAACCGTGCTCAACATCCATATATTGATCGCTTTCATATTCTAATCTCTTATTATTACTGTTATATATATTTATACCCAATCCCCCGGAATAACGATATCTACCGGATGATCAACCGTAGTCTCCTCAATTGTAATCGAAATTCCTAAATTGCCATTGTTGACTACTGGTTTCAAAGTAAGTTTCAAAGCATCCGCTGGACTTAACGTATAGGTCTTAACCGTCCCTTCTGCTTTTACATTCTCTTTCTTAGTCAAGCTTACCGTAACCTGGACCTTTTCCTGATTACCTACCTTAAAATACATCGGACCGACTGTCGCCTTTGCCCAAACAAAAGAAGAGGGTTTCTGCGCCTCTGTCTCAATCTTCAAGGAATAGTCGGAGAAATACTCATCCATCTTCGGATCGAACACAACATTAATTCGAGCTGAGCTGGGCTTACATATTACAGGAGCTGTCACCTCCTTTCCCTCCTTCACTTCAAAAGCAGCTTCGCCAGAAAAATACAACACATCGGAAGAAACCGGTTTATCTTCACCCGTAAAGGCTTTCAACACATAGTTACCAACATTCAAAGAATATTTCTCTTCCAAATTCTTATACAAATCATTAATAATAAGATTCTCCTCTTGCCCGGATTTAAACACTTGCACAGTATAATTGTTCACATCCTTATACTCACTCTCATCCACGGCTTTTGTTTGAAAACCGACCTCCGGTGCCAGATCTATTTTCACGAAACCTTTGCCCTTCGGAATATCCAAATTATCCACTTCAGAGCTACAGCTACCCAACATCAAACAACAGCCCAGTAAGCAGGCCATTCCCATAGATGTAAAATTCTTTTTCCTCATATAAATGCTTTTTTCAATTACTTCAATTCGTATAGATCCATTCGATCCCAATTTGGATGCAAAAGAATATATTTCACAAAGATCCTACAAGGTCTATTTGTCTTATTACCTATTCCTTTTTTTAGATTCCATACCTCACCCCTACACATACAGAGCCATTTATAAAGAGTGGCCATGTTCTATTTTTACAACCCATTGTTCCTTTTATTAGAAACCGTGCCTAAACAAAATGCGCTCAGACAAGAGCCGCCCCTAGAGAAAGCAAGATTACAAGATAGTCGCTTCGATGGAAGAAAAAAGGATTTGACAAAATGGCAATTTGTAATCTCAACCTCTTGAGTATCGATTATTTCGGGGCAAAGTACTACTTACTTCCAAATTCATAAGAGAAAATCAGCAATTATTTGAATGATAGCCATATATCAAAAAACGACATTTTGTTCTAGCAAAAATAATTCATCGTAATTCATATTATGGGGAGTGAGAGAGGGAAAAAACAGTCTTACAATAGGGTTATAACAGTATAAGAATGCCTATTCACGACTACTTACACCCCTATTCACGACTACTCACGATGCCCAACGGCAGTATAGGCATTGCCCAATGCTGCCTATTGCATACATATTCGCCGTCTAACGTGTACCGAAAACGTTACTTTTTAACATAAAAGGCCACTTATCTTCCTGATTCTTTCGCTATTTTGATAGGTCAAGGAAATACCCCTGTCACAATATACATCCAAATTCAATCAAAACGAAACAGAAAAGATAATTCTAATGGCAACTACTTCCTTCGACAAGAAACCATACCAGTCCAGCCCAAACACCCAAGCGACTCCGAAAAGCCTCCGGAATACCGCAAGTTTCAGACGCTCGTATAATTTTCCTTCCACAAGACACGGCAAATCTTTAAAAATGCCTACTTTTGTCAAACGTTCCCGATAAGTGAATAATTAAACAAACATGGAAAATGACATTCCCAAAATAGACCTGCCTCAAGATTGGGTGATCGGGAAGCTTTCGATCGAAGATATAGGCCTGCTGAATCTGTATGCGAATTACCCATGCCGATTGAAAGCGGGGATTTTCGTGCTATGCCTAGGAGGAGAGATCGAGGCATCCATCAACTTAACGCAACTCAAGGTAGAACCCGGAAGCTTCATCACCATCATGCCCGGATCAATCCTGCAGATCCATAGGGCAGACGGGGACCTACAGATCTATTTCATGGGATTCTCATCTGATTTCCTCAGCCAAGCGAACTCCAGCAAAGCTGTCATAGACATGCATTATATCGTGAAAGACAATCCGGTGTATAAGCTAAAAGAGAAAGCCCAGCCTCTTATGAAAGATTATTTTGAGTTATTACTCAAAACATACGAGTTTTACGCCACGAAAATAAATCGCGGGATTACCAACCATTTGTTTACCGGTATGCTGATGGGGATCAGCAGCATGTATAAAGACCAGACGGAAGACCTGTCAATGCTCTCCAAAGCAGAGCTAATCAGTAAGAATTTCACTCAACTAGTAATGCAAAACTATACCATGCAACGATCCGTTGCATGGTATGCCAAGCGGCTTGGCATCACGCAAGCACACCTAAGTACGATCGTCAAACAAAGTACGGGAAAAACTTGTATAGAGATTATCACCTCGATGGTTATCATGGACGCAAAGGCACAACTAAAATCGACGAACCTTACCATCCACGATATCGCCTATACACTGAATTTCACTAATATGTCCTTCTTCGGAAAGTATTTTAAACGCCATGTAGGTATGAGTCCGCAAGAATACCGCAATTCCTAAACAACCCTAAAAAAGTAAGCTAGCTTACTTTTAAAGACCTTCTGCTCGGATATCTTTTCTTGACTGGCATACAGCACGTTAAATCATTCACAAAAGGCTTCCCAAGTGATTAGTTATTCACTTCCCAAGCCGTAAGCTGACCACCAGGTATAGCCATCAGTTGTTCACTCGACAAGCCGTCAGTTATTCACTTCAACAGCCATAAATAGCGCAATTTCCAACTAATATAAAGATCGTTTTTTCAGCTTAGTAACTGCACTATTATGGTTAATAGATGTATTCTAAGTGCAATCTCACATCCCCCAATTCTCCCTATCCAAACTCCTATACTGTATCGCCTCCGCCAAATGCCGGACTTCGATATGTTCCGAATTATCCAAGTCGGCTATCGTGCGGGAGACTTTCAGGATACGGTCATAGGCACGGGCGGAGAGGCAGAGACGTTGCATGGCGGTTTTGAGGATGGAGAGGCCGGAAGCGTCGGGAACGGCGTACTGATGGAGTAGCTTGGAGTTCATCTGGGCATTACAATAAATACCCTCATAAGCGGCAAAACGCCTTTCCTGGATCGCACGGGCTTTTATGACCCGCTCACGGATAGCGATACTAGGCTCTGAGGGCTGTTGCTCGGAAATCTTCTCGAAAGGGACAGGGACAATCTCTATCTGGATATCGATACGATCGAGTAATGGGCCGGAAATGCGGTTCATATATTTCTGGACGGCTCCGGGAGAACAGAGACAAGGACGGTCCGGATGGTTGTAGTAGCCGCAGGGACAAGGATTCATGGAGGCCACAAGCATAAAGCCAGCTGGATATTCCACCGTGAAACGGGCACGGGAGATATTGATCACTCGATCTTCCAATGGCTGCCGCATGACTTCCAAGACACTCCTGTTAAATTCCGGCAACTCATCCAAAAAAAGGACACCATTGTGAGCCAAGCTGATCTCTCCCGGCTGCGGGAAAGTGCCACCTCCTACCATAGCGACATTAGAGATCGTATGATGGGGAGAGCGAAAAGGACGTTGTACCATCAAGGAGGTGCCACCTCCTATCTTACCGGCTACGGAATGGATTTTAGTTGTTTCCAAGGACTCATGCAAGGTAAAGGGAGGCAAGATCGTAGGGAGACGTTTCGCCAACATGGACTTGCCACTTCCGGGAGGACCTACCATGATCAGATTATGTCCGCCGGCTGCGGCCACCTCCATCGCACGCTTCACGTTCTCTTGTCCCCGGACATCGGAGAAATCGCAATCAAACAATTGCTGGCGGTCGTAAAACTCCTTACGGGTATCAATGACCGTAGGCCGCAATGTAGGTTTCCCCTCCATAAACTCCAGCACCTCTTTGATATTCGAAGCTCCATACACTTCCAGATCGTTCACCACCGCAACCTCACAAGCGTTTTGCTTGGGTAAGATAAAGCCCTTAAAGCCTTCTTCCCTAGCCTTAATAGCGATAGGCAATGCCCCTTTTATCGGTTGGAGGCTCCCATCCATAGAAAGCTCGCCCATCAATACGAATTTGGATAAGTTGGATGAATCTATCTGCTCTGCCGCCGCCAGAATACCGATCGCCAAAGGCAGATCATAAGAAGACCCTTCCTTACGGATATCTGCGGGGGCCATATTAATAACGATACGATTGCGGGGGAATTTATAACCACATACTTGAAGAGCCGAGATAATGCGTTCATGGCTCTCACGAACGGCCACGTCCGGAAGACCGACTAAAAAGAATTGGATACCTTTGGAACAGTTCACTTCTACGGTAACGACCGTAGCGGAAATCCCCTGCACGGCAGCGGCATAAGATTTTACTAACATAGTTAAGAATTTTGAGTTACTAATTACAAATTAAAACCGGAACCTCCTGTTTTCAATCGCTCAGTCTTCGAACAAGTTTTCCAGTGTTTGCTTGATCTCGATTCCATTCTCTGTTTTCATCAAGATCTTATGATCCTCATCTATCAAGAAACAGCGTGGCAATACGCTTACGTTATACAGATCTATCAACATAGCCGCTTGTCCGGCCGAATCTGTTACCAAGTTCCACGCTATACTATCCTTCTTCAGTACATCCCGGACATTATCCGGATTATCGTCCAAGCTAACCAAAAGAATGTCCAACTGATCTTTCGGATATTTCATCGCTACCTTATCCAGATATAGATCCTCTGTCTGGCACATATCACACCAAGGAGCGGTAAACGTCAGCAATAAATATTTCTGCGGGAAAGAATCCAAACTTACCGTATTCCCATAAATATTCCTTACGGAGAAATCTGGGGCTTCCGCACCCAAAGCCGTACGTTTCGCACGGGCGCTATATTGCTCCAGCTCCTTCACCAGATAAAAGTCTTTCAACCTTGGATTCAATAACGCCAACAACTCATCAATTTTACGAGTATCATCGGGATCTGAGAAAAAAGATTGAATCAAGACAACGGATGCCTCTTCATCCGGGTTCTCTTTCACGTACCGGATCGCTTCCTCGCTCAATTGCATATTAACATTCGCCAAACGAGCGGCGATATCCGTCTCCTCGATCGTATCGTTCAAATCCTTGCTATTTAAAGAATTTGATAAATTTGTCAATTCCGTCAATAAAGGAGCGATTTTTTTCTTAAAAGCGGTCAACTTATCATTTGTCCGTCCCCCCTTTACCTGCAATAGCAATGGAGAGTTAGCGTCGCCCGTGATTTTTACGGTTTCTCCCGGTTCCAGATAAGCCGTAACCCAATGCTCTTTATCTGCAAAGAAAATAGTCACACAATGGAAACCCGCTTCATTTTGATCGATCTGGAACTGCCCGGGTTTCGTACAAGCCACGGTATCAACCACTTTATAATTATCCTTCTCAAATACAGCATATACGGTTTGACCTTCCAGATTAGAAAGTTCCCCTTCAATCCGATAGACATAATCCTTGCCACAAGATGACAAACAAATTATAAAGCCAATAATAAGTGCCAGTTTTTTTATCATTACTCCTTTTTAAGCTCTTCTTATAACAGATAATCCGGTCTAAAGGTAGGAATATTTTTTTTAACTACTTTACATTTATAATAAAATTAACGTAGTTATCATAAAAAAAGCGCAGAATTAGTAATTCCACGCTTTTTTATAAAGATATTTTTAAACCTTGACCTTTTTTGATCAAGGTTTTTTAAGCAATTATAACTGAGGACCAGCAGCAACCAATGCCTTACCAGCTTCGTTGCCCGTGAACTTAGCAAAGTTCTTCTGGAAGCGAGCAGCCAAATCCTTCGCTTTCTCATCCCATTGAGCAGGATCAGCATAGGTATCGCGAGGATCTAAGATCTTCGGATCTACGCCCGGTAATGCAGTCGGAACCTCGAAGTCGAAATACGGGATC
>ERZ825159.2859-NODE-2859-length-13213-cov-3.845189_pt1 | contig 13213 bp, 12 predicted proteins | sample MGYA00519932_ERZ825159 | MGnify/ENA primary metagenome ERZ825159 (study PRJEB31778, sample SAMEA3449191) | human gut metagenome | biome: human gut; feature: human-associated habitat; material: faeces | place: United Kingdom | collected 2010/2012 ...
AAGGGTTTATATCAGGAGCTGATGACTATATAGTAAAACCATTTAGTATAAAAGAATTATTAGTTAGAGTTTCTGCTCTTATAAGAAGAGTTAAAAAAGATGAAAATAAATTTAAAAGTAATGAAATTATATCAGATCCATTTATATTAAATATAGATAAAAGAAAATTATATAAAAATGGAATTGAAATAGAATTAACACCTACAGAATTTTCTATAGTTAAATACTTAATGGTTAATGCTAAAAAATCTTTAAGTAGAGATCAAATATTAAGTGAAGTATGGGGAAGTAATTACTTATACGACTTTAAAATTGTAGATGTTAATATAAGAAGAATAAGAAATAAAATAGAAGATGATCCATCAAAACCTAAGTACATCCAAACAGTTTGGGGTTATGGATATTGCTTTAGAAAGGATGAATAATAGGTGCTACATTTAGAGGGACTTCGAAAAAGAGTAATTAAATATTATTTTATAATGATTATAATAACAGTGGCTTTATTTGAAGGATTATTTATGTTTTACCTTCAAAACTATTATTATAACTCAGCTAAGCAGTCCTTAATATCTCAGGCTACATATACCATGGATATTTATGATGGTGTTGGAATGGAGTCGACGAGCTTTGAAAATAAAGTACACAATATTTTTGAAAAAGGACAAGTTAGTAACAATACAAATTTCACAGTAGAATTTATCGATAAAAATAAAAATGTTATTTTAGATAAATATGGTATAAAAACTAATGAAAAATATGAATATGAAGATGTAAATAGAGCGCTTAGAGGAAATAATACTTTAACTCCCTATACTTATAATATATCAGGAACCAATGAACATGTAATGAGTATTTCAGTGCCTCTAAGAGTTAATAATCAAATTGAAGGTGTTGTAAGATATAGCTTATCTCTTAAAAGTATAGACAACACTGTAATAAAACTTGTTTGTTTCTTTATTTTAGCAGGTGTAATTATTTTGATTATTGCTCTTTTACTTAGTTTAAAATTTGCAGAGTCTTTAATTAGACCACTTAAAAATTTAAAGCAATTTGCCAATGAACTGGCTCAAGGTAATTATAATATAAAATTAAAAAAAGAAGAACTTCATAATGATGAAATTGCAGATCTTGTTCGTACTTTTGAGCATATGGCTGTGGAGATTGATAAAAGTAGAAAATTAAAAGAAGAATTTATATCTTCTGTATCTCATGAACTTAGAACTCCTTTAACATCTATAAAAGGATGGAGTGAAACCTTAGGTTATGAAGGCATCGGAAAAGAAGAATTAGATTTAGGTCTTGGAATTATACAAGATGAAACAGAAAGAATGATATCTTTAGTTGAAGATTTACTTGATTTTTCTCGTTTATCATCAGATAGAATAAGATTGCAAATAGACATGGTTGATGTGAGAAAATTGGCTAAAGGAGTTGTTGCCCAACTTACAGTAAAAGCCAATGAAAAAAATATCACCCTTCTTACAGAATTTAAAACAGAAGATATAGTTGATATTCAAGGTGATAAAAATAGATTAAGACAAGTTTTAATTAACTTAGTACAAAATGCTATTAAATTTACTTCAGAAGGTGGATATATTGTAGTAATAGTATCTCAAGGAGAAGAGTTCACCACATTTACAGTAACAGATAATGGTGTTGGTATTAAGAAAGAAAATTTAACTAAAGTTTTAGATAAATTCTTCCAAGAGGATTATAATAAAGCAGGAAGTGGCCTAGGACTTGCTATAAGTAATGAAATAGTTAAACTTCATGGTGGTAAAATGATAATAGAAAGTGAAAAAAATGTGGGAACTACCATAACTTTCACATTAAAAAATAAAATTATTGAATCAATATAAAAATATATATAATAGAGAAAAAATATATACTTTTTTATCTATTAATGTTATAATAATTACTCTTTATATATTTTTATATTTCAAATACACAATAAATAGTAAAGGTTTTTTATATGAAAGGATATAATGATCAAATGAATAAAATAGAATTATTAATACAAAAAGCTTTTGAATCTCAAGATAATTGCTATACTCCATACTCTAACTTTAATGTTGGGGCAGCTTTACTTGGAAAAGATGGAAAGATATATCAAGGTTGTAATATAGAAAATGCAGCTTTTACACCAACAAACTGTGCAGAAAGAACAGCTTTTTTTAAAGCTGTATCAGAAGGTCAAAGAAAATTTGAAGCAATTGCTATAGTTGGAAATAAAGAAAATGAAGAAGGTGAATTTTGTTCACCATGTGGTGTTTGTAGACAAGTAATGATGGAGTTTTGTAATCCAAAAGAATTTAAAATATATTTAGCGAAAGACAGAAATAATTTTTCTGATTATATAGAATACACATTAGAAGAATTATTGCCACTGGGATTTGGTCCATCAAATTTAGAATAGCAAAAAATAGCTAAGAGTTTCTTAGCTATTTTTTTGTTCAAAAATATAAATATAAAGATTTATCATGAATATATTAAAGTAAATTTCCATATAAATTATATAAGTTATAATGGTAATTAACGAGGGGGATAAATATGATATATTACAATAAATCTATTAAAGAAACTTTAAAATATTTAAAGGTAGATGAAAATAATGGTCTAAATAATGAAGAGATTGAAGTGAGAAGAAAAAAATATGGCTACAATGAGTTTACCATTAAAGAGGACAAGTTTATAGTAGAAAAAATATTTGAAAGTGTAATGGAACCTATGATATTGATTTTGTTGGCAGCAGCAGTAGTAAGTGCTTTTGCAGGAGAAGTTCACGATGCTTTTGGAATTTTAGGGGCCATATTATTAGGACTTTCCATAGGAATTATTACAGAAAGTAAATCAAAAAAGGCTGCTCAAGCTTTATCAAAGTTAACGGAAAATATAGAGGTTAAAGTACTTAGAAATGGAAAAGTTGATTTAATTGAAAAGAAAAATTTAGTACCTGGAGATATTGTATATATGGAAAGTGGAGACTTAATACCAGCAGATGGAAGACTTATAGAAAGTATGAATTTAAAAATTAGAGAAGATATGCTTACGGGTGAGTCAAATGATGTTTTAAAAAAAGCTGAAGCAATAATAGAAAAGGAAGTTTTATATGGGAAAACTGAAATAATAGAACAAGATGTTATACCAGCAAAACAAATTAACATGGCCTTTGGAGGAACATTTGTAGCTTATGGTAGGGGAAAAATGGTCATAACTAATATTGGAGATAAAACAGAAATGGGCAAGATTGCACAAAATTTAGGAGAAGTAGATATATCAACTCCTTTGCAAATAAAATTGGGTAAATTAGGTGCCCAAATTGCCATATTATCAGGAGTTGTATCATTTTTATTATGTTTATTTATGACAATTAGAATGACTAAATATGGTGTAATAATTGTAGATACATCAGGATTAATTCCATTTTTACAATCTTTATCACCTGCTAAAAATGCTTATATGGTTTGTATTGCTTTAATTGTGGCTACTGTTCCAGAAGGATTGCCAACTATGGTAAATATAACTTTAGCAATAACAATGCAGAAAATGGCTAAAATAAATGCTTTAGTAACTAAAAAAGAAGCATGTGAAACAATTGGCTGTGTATCTGTAATTTGTTCTGATAAAACAGGAACATTAACTCAAAATAAAATGAAAGTTTCTGTTGCTTATGTGGATGGTAATTATATAGACGATGATAAATATAATAGCAATAGTTACTTTGAAGAAAACTGTTTAGCAAATTCTACATCTCATATAGAAAAAGAAGAAAAAACATATAAATATATAGGAAGTGCCACAGAATGTGCATTATTACTTTATCATCATAACAAAAATTATATTGATTTTAGAAAAAATACAAAACTTATATCTCAAATACCCTTTAGTTCAGAGAATAAAAGAATGTCTTCTTTAATTGAAAAAGACAATAGTAACATACTTTTAATAAAGGGAGCACCAGAATTATTATTAGAAAGATGTGCATATATACAAAAAGGAAAAGAAATAAAACTTATGAACGAACCAGTAAAGAAAGAAATTTTATGTGAAATAGAAAAATTACAGATTAAAGCTATGAGAACATTAGGTTTTGCCTATAAAAAAATAGATAATATTATGGATGAAGTAGCACTTACAGCTCAAGAAAATTTGGATATAAATAATGATTTAGAAAAATACGATAAATGCAATGATTTAATTTTTAGTGGATTTGTAGGTATTGTAGATCCTTTAAGAGAAGGTGTAAAAGAATCTATTCAAATAGCTTATGAAGCTGGAGTAAAAGTGAAAATGCTAACGGGAGACAATATAAATACAGCCAAAGCCATAGGAGAAGAACTTGGATTATTAAAAGAAAATAAAAAAGCAGTAGAAGCTACTTATATAGATATTTTGTCTGATGAAGAACTTAGAGAAGAAATAAATGATATATCCATAGTTGCTCGTTCAAAACCAGAAACAAAGATGAGAATAGTACAAGCTCTACAATCAAATTCAGAAGTTGTTGCAGTAACTGGTGATGGAATTAACGATGCTCCGGCACTTAGTAAAGCAGATGTGGGAATATCTATGGGAATTTCGGGAACAGAAGTATCAAAAAATGCATCAGATATTATTTTAACGGATGATAGTTTTAATACAATAGTAGATGGTATAAAGTGGGGTAGAGGCATTTATGAAAATTTCCAAAGATTTATTCAATTTCAGCTAACTATAAATATTGTGGCCTTTGTTATAGCTGTAATGTCTCAAATAATGAATAGAGAAATGCCTTTTACAACAATTCAACTTTTGTTTATCAATATTATAATGGATGGTCCTCCTGCATTAGCTCTTGGGCTTGAACCAGTTAGAGATTATGTACTTAAAAGAAAACCAATAAAAAGAACGGCAGGTATAATAGCTAGAAGTATGGCAGTAAATATAACTATAAATGCTTTTCTTATAATTAGTATAATAAGCTTGCAAGAATTCTATAATATATTACAAGCTACACCACAAGAAAAAAGTACAGTTGTATTTTGTTTATTTGCTTTTACAGCTTTATTCAATGCTTTTAATTGTAGAGAATTTGGATTAAATAGTATTATTACAAATTTCTTTAAAAATAAACTAGCTTTGGAAGTAATTTTAATTACAGCTATAGTGCAAATACTACTTACACAAATTTTTAGGTCATTTTTCAATTCAGTGGCACTAGGAATAGATATGTGGATAAAAATATTGCTTTTATCTTCTATGGTACTTGTGTTAAATGAAATAGTTAAATTTATTTTGAGAATGGTGAGAAAAATAATATAAATAAGTTATAAATATCTTAAATTATATGTTATAATAAAAATAATTCTGGATAATTTATCTGGGACTTGTTCGAGATCCTCCAAGTATAAAAAACTAGGGTAGCTTAATTAGTGGCAGTATTTAAGTTAATCCTTAGATACGGCTTTTTTATTGCAAAAAAGCATGTAGGATCTCCTTTAGAAAGATTGAGAGGAGATAAAAAATGGAAAAAAGAAAAGTAATTATTGATTGTGATCCAGGAATAGACGATTCACTGGCTATACTTTTAGCTTTAGCATCAGATGAACTTGAAGTACTTGGACTTACAATTACAAGTGGGAATGTACCTGCTATATTGGGAGCAAAAAATGCTCTAAAAACACTTCAAATAGCCTCAAGGCTAGACATACCAGTATATGTGGGAGAAAAACTTCCACTAAAAAGAAAACTTGTAACAGCACAGGATACTCATGGCGAAGATGGTATTGGTGAAAACTTCTATGATGATGTAGAAGGTGAAATTTTAGAAGATGGAGTGGATTTTATAATTGATACTTTAAAAAATAATAAAGATGTATCTATTATAGCTTTAGGACCGCTTACAAACATTGCAAAGGCTTTAATGAAAGACAAAGAAGCTTTTAATAATCTAGATGAGTTTGTATCCATGGGAGGAGCCTTTAGAATTCACGGAAATTGTTCACCTGTGGCAGAATTTAACTACTGGGTTGATCCTCATTCAGCTGATTATACTTACAAGAACTTACCTAAAAAAATTCATATGGTAGGATTAGATGTAACTAGAAAAATAGTTTTAACACCAAATATTATTGAGTTTATCAATAGACTTGATAAGGAAAAATCAAAATTTATAACGGAAATAACGAGATTTTATATAGATTTCCATTGGGAACAAGAAGGCATCATAGGATGTGTTATTAATGACCCTCTAGCTGTTGCTTATTTCATTGACAGAAATTTATGTAAAGGCTTTGATTCTTATGTGGAAGTTGTCCATGATGGAGTTGCCATGGGACAGAGTATAGTTGATTCATTTAACTTCTATAAAAATGAAGCAAATGCTCATGTTTTAACTGAAACAGATGAAAAAGCTTTTATGAAAATGTTCTTAAAGAGAATATTTAAAGGATATGAAAAAGAGATAGATGCAATTGAGGGGGTAATATAAAATGAATAAAAGTATGAATATAAGAAACTTAACTTTAGTGGCAATGGGAATTTCTTTAAATGTAATAGGTGCTTTAATTGCCTTAACTTTAAGACTTCCTATTTATTTAGATTCCATAGGGACTATACTTATAGCCTGTTTACTAGGACCTAAATATGCAGTGATGACAGGAGTATGTGGTTCACTAGTAAGTGGATTTACTTTTGATCCTTATTCTATTTATTTTGCACCAGTACAAATAAGTACAGGTCTTCTTGCAGGACTAATGTATAATAAAGGATTTTTAAAAGGTAAAAAAACACCACTGGGAGTATTTGTATTCTCACTTCCAACTAGTATTATTAGTGCATGTATAGCAGCATTTCTATTTGGAGGTGTGACATCTTCAGGATCTTCTTATATAGTACAAATTTTAAGTCATTTTAATGTACCAATGGTAGTAAGTGTTTTTGTAACACAAGTATGCACTGATTATGCAGATAAATTTTTAGCAGTATCATTAGTAGCTTTAGGAGTGGCAGTTTTACCAAAAAGCTATAAATTATCAATTCAACAAAGGATAAATTAAAAATGGACAGATATAGTGAAGTAACAAATAAAAATCAAAGGGAAATAGTACTTCTTAAAGCGTTTCCTTGTAAGTGGGGAAAATGTAGCTTTTGTGATTATATACTAGATAATTCCAATGATGAAGAAGAAATAAATAAATTAAATTTTGAAGTATTAGAAAATATTACAGGAAAATATAAAGTACTGGAAGTAATAAATTCAGGAAGTTGTTTTGAAATTCCAAAAGCTACTTTATTAAAAATAAAAGAAATAGTAAAGGAAAAGAAAATAGAAAGACTTTTCTTTGAAAGTCACTGGATTTATAAAAAGAAAATTCAGCAAATGAGAGATTTCTTTGATATACCTATAACTTTTAAAATAGGTGTGGAAACTTTTGACTATGACTTTAGAAATAATTTTTTAAATAAAAATGCTAAATTTGAAACAGTTGAAGAATTAAAGAAATATTTTGATTCACCTTGTATTATGGTAGGAATTAAAGGTCAAACAAGAGAAATGATTGATAGAGATATGGATATAGTGCTTAATAATTTTGACCATGCAACTATTAATGTATTTGTAAATAATTCTTCACAAGTTGAAAGAGATGAAGAACTTGTAAAATGGTTTGAAGAAAAATATAAGTTTTTAATAGATAATCCTAAAATTGAAGTACTGTTTAATAATACAGACTTTGGTGTGGGAGATTAATGAAAGGGGGAATTGTTGCATAAAGCGATAATTCCCTTAAATTATATAAAAATTATATATTTATTATAGATTGTTATAATTTTATTGATAATCTATAAAAGATGTATAATATAATAATATGAGAAAAAGCTAAATCAAAAGATATGGGGGGAAAAGATTGAGTGATTTTTTAGTAATTGCATTTTTATTTTTTGTGGGAAGTATTGTGGGATGGTTAATAGAAATAGTTTTTAGAAGATTTTTCTCATCAGCCAATAAGGAGCATAGGTGGATTAATCCAGGATTTTTAATTGGGCCATACTTACCACTTTACGGATGTAGTTTATGTGTTTTATTTTTACTTGCTAGAATAAACATTACATTTATAAAAAATATTATTTTATCTAGAATAATTTTATTTACCATTATGGCTTTAATTGTAACATTTATTGAATATATAGCAGGAATTATTTTTATCAAAGGGATGAAAATAAAATTATGGGATTATACAAATGAATGGGGAAATATAGGTGGAATTATATGTCCTAAATTTTCATTTTTCTGGGCTATATTAAGTGCCATATATTATTTTTTGATTGATCCTCATATATTAAATTCTCTTTATTGGTTATCAAATCATTTGACATTTTCTTTTGTAATGGGCTTTTTCTATGGAGTATTTGTTATAGATGTGAGCTATTCTATGAACTTAATGATGCGCATAAGAAAATTTGCCCAGGATAACGAAATAATTATAAAGTACGAATTGCTTAAAGAAAATATTAGAAAAAGAAATGAAGAACTTTTTGGAAAGAAAAAATTTATATTTGCCATACATACAGGGCGAGAAGATTTCTTTAAACATTTAAAACATTATAAAGATGAAGAAGCTAAAAAAATTAAATTTCAATATGAAATAGGTATAAAAAAGAACTCTAAAGATATATAGAAAAGTGAGTATGAAAATTAATTTTCACACTCATTTTTCTTAAAGCACAGTAGTTTTTGGCATAGATAAGTACTTTTCTATAACTCTTACAGCATGTTCAAAACCATAGCAAACACCAGCATGGTATCCTTCTTTTCTTAAATCATCTATCCATAACTCTTGATTTTTACTAGTTTTACAATTTTTATCAGCTTTTAATTCTATATATAAACCAAAATACCCACCTCTAGCTACTGGAAGTACCAGATCTGGAACTCCAGCTTTAACGCCTTGTAACTTAAGATTTCTAGCTTCTATTTGATTTCTATATCCACCGTTTGGAACATGATGTAACATTCTAAGTTCAGGGTATTTTCCCATTTGGTATTTAGCCCAATTCATTAAGGATATTTGCTCATCTGCTTCTTTTTTCTTCATTATATTCACCCCAAAGATAAAATTTCACCATAATATTATATAATGCTATTATATAATATTACAAGTATTCAAAGGGCAAGACAAAAAAGTTACTACATTAAAAAATGTATTTTTTATAATAATTATCGGAATTTATAGAAAAATGAATTGATAAATAATATACTTATTCTATATGCACTTTATATAAAATAAACAAGTACAATAAATTAGGGGGAAGTAAAAATGAGTACTAAAAAATTAGGATTTGGACTTATGAGATTGCCATTATTAAATGAAAATGATGAAGCAAGTGTAGATATTAATAAAACAAAAGAAATGGTAGATTTATTTTTAGAGAAAGGATTTACATATTTTGATACTGCTTGGATGTATTGCGGATTTAATAGTGAAAATATAGCAAAAGAAGTTTTAGTAGATAGATATCCAAGAAATAGTTTTACATTGGCAACTAAACTTCATTCAGGATTTATAAAAACTAAAGAAGATAGAGATAAAATATTTAACAAGCAAAGAGAAAAAACAGGAGTTGAATATTTTGATTATTATTTACTTCATGATATAGGTATACATTCTTATGAAATTTTCACAAAATTAGATTGTTTTAACTGGTTAAAAGAAAAGAAAGAAAAAGGATTTGTAAAAAATATTGGTTTTTCATTCCATGATAATGCAGATTTTTTAGATAAAGTCTTAAGTGAACATCCAGAAATAGAATTTGTACAGCTGCAATTAAATTATCTTGATTGGAATAGTGAAGGTGTACAATCTAGAAAATGTTATGAAGTAGCGAAAAAGCATAATAAACCAGTAATAGTAATGGAACCTGTAAAAGGTGGAACTTTAGCAAAGGTACCACAAAAAGTAGAAGAAGTTTTTAAGTCATATGATCCTCATATGTCTGTACCATCATGGGCAATACGTTTTGCAGCAAGTTTAGATAATGTGATGATGGTACTAAGTGGTATGAGTGATATGAATCAAGTTTTAGATAATACGAGTTATATGTCAGATTTTAAACCTCTTGATAAAAATGAGGAAAAATTAATTAGTCAAGTTGTAGATTTAATAAATAAAAATATTACTATTCCATGTACAGCATGTTCCTATTGTGTTGATGGATGTCCTATGAATATTGCTATACCTAAATATTTTTCACTATATAATGCTGATAAGCAAGAGATAAAGGAAAAAGGATGGACTCCACAAGGAGAGTACTATAAAAATCTTACAAAAACATTTGGCAAAGCCAGTGAATGTGTAGAGTGTGGTCAGTGTGAGGAAGTATGTCCTCAGCATTTACATATAATAGATAATTTAAAAGAAGTTGCCACTTATTTTGAAAAATAATACAAAATAATACTATAAATGATATAATAGGACACAAATATTATATATTTTTAGAAACTAATAGTGGAGAATAAAAAACTAACGAAATGAAAAGTTATACTATTGAAAATAACATAGTAAATAATTCAGTGAAAGATATGTATTAAGATAAAAAAGTAATTATTTCCTGGGAATAAAGGTTTATATTATATAAATGAAGAGAATTCGTGCATAATAGTGATAGATATTAGCTATGGTTTAAATAAATTTCATAAAGAAAAGTTAATTGGAGATAGTGGTGAAGTATATATAACTAAAAACAATCATGCAATTTATAGTGAATTATCACCTGGGAAATGTAATTTCGAAGTTAAAGTTATATATAATAGTTCAAATTAAATTACTATACTGATAGATGACAAAAAGTTACAAAATATTATTAAAAATATTGTAGATAGTAGTAAATTATAACATGATATGTATGAAATGTACCTAAAGAAGCACATATTGTCTATTTAGTTAAAGTAACACCATTAACGTTAAGAGATTATGTAAATTTTATAAATAATAAATGGATAAACTTATGAAAAGTTCATCAATTTTGTTTTTATTTAATTTCATTTATGAAATTATTATCAACTATATACTCAATTGGTAAATTTGGTTTCCAATGTGATAATTGAGTGAATAATTCTAGAGGTGTTTTATAATTTAATGCCCTATTTGGTATTAAATTATTATAATTGTTTCTAAATACTATTATTGAAAAAGGATTTGATGTTGTCATTTTTTCAAATGATTGCCATAATCTTTCGATTTTACCATTTTGTTCAGGAGAATATGGATTTGTCCGTACTGTTTTTATGCCAAATTCTTTAAGCATATTTACAAATTCTAAACCAGTATTTTCTCCCCCATTATCAGACCAAATTGCACCAACAGGACCATATTCTATAATTGCTTTTTTCATTTCATTAGCACATGTTTTGGCATCTTTGGATACTAAAAGCGACAAACTAATTAGAAATCTAGATTTATCATCAATAATGCCATAAACCATTAAACCTGGCATTTTTTTGCAATAATGAATATCAACATGCCATATTGCATTTACAAGAATAGCTTCGAATCTACAACGATATATTGTTTCTTTTTTTTCTTTATGTTTTATCCAATTATTTTTATCATAAATATTTTGAATTGTTTTAAATCCACATTTTCTTTCATTTCCATTATTAATTATATAATACATTTTTGTTAAACCAACAATAATACCATTATTTCTATACTCATTAATGATATTTTCTGCTTCATTAATTTTCATTTTTGGAGCAACTCCTCTTGAAAGATTTGTTTTAATATTATTGAATCTGCATGATTTATAAAATGTTTTTGTTGAAATTCTAAAAAAACCATTCATTCCAATTAATTTTGCATTTTCACATGCCTTTGCTATTGTAATTTTTTTATTAGAAACAAGTTCTAATGTATTAATTATCCAATCTTTATCTATTAATTGATACTTTGGTAAATTTTCCATATAATGTATGTCACACGCCGATACGACTTTTTCAATGCTTTATCGCATTGAAAAAGTCGTAATTTTTTTTTAATTATAATAAATATAAATTAGATAATTTTTTTTATTTTTTTATGGTATTCAAAAAGCGGTGACTTTTTGATAGGAAAATATTATATATACGAGACTCAAATTATCAGACTTTTTCCGAATGCATTCAAATCATTCCGACTTTTTGTTATAGAAATTGAATGCATTGAATTTTTTCAATTGAAAATAATATTCGATATTTTCCAGATAAGAAACTATTGATTTTGGTTCACTAAAATGGGAAGTTATGAACAAGTTGTACATGCTACTACATACTTCAGCGATGTTGAATTTATTGAATGGGCATCAAAATATGAACTAATTCCAGATATACATCAAATTCGTATTTGCAACAGATGTGCAAAATTAATGTTTATACATTTTCATGCGAACTTGCCTGATGGTGCAGTTTGGAGATGTTCAGATTATTCCTATTCTAATACTTTATCAATCCGTATAGATTCCTGGACAAAAGATTCAAAATTACCTTTGAAGACATTGGCAAGGTTAGTTGGATGTTGGTGTGCTGGAAGAACAGTTCAAACAGCTTCAGTGGATTGTTCAATTAGCAAATTCACTGTAACCAAATACTATCAGGAATTTAGACAAGTCGCAGAAGCATTGTATAGAAAAGATATTTCCTCTAATCCATTGGGAAATACTGGCGGTATCATCCAAATAAATGAAAGCCATTTTTTTAAAGCCAAATATAACAAAGGAAAAGCTCTTCATTATGATCAAACATGGTTTTTTGGTGCTATTGATGATGCAACAAATCGAATTGCAATCGAAAAATGTGAATCAAGAAAGGAAGAAGATTTAATTCAAATTATTGTAAGTGTTTGTAGACCAAATAGCACAATATGGAGTGATTCATGGAAATCATATAATAATCTTAATTCTTATGGATATATTCATATGAATGTTAATCATAAAGAGAATTTCAAAGATCCAATAACATTTGTTCATACAAATAAAATTGAGGGAAACTGGAATGCATTAAAAATGTTTCTTAGAAAAAATAATGTCAAAAGCAGAGAATGGGTTGAAAGTTATGTACATGAATGGTGCTTTAGAAGAAACATTGGAAACACATTTGAAAAATGTTGGAATGCAATTCTTAAATAAACATCACTTTTAACATCTTTTAAATATAATTTAATTTATATTACTTATCTGGAAAATATCGAATATTATTTTCAAT
>ERZ825159.2863-NODE-2863-length-13207-cov-4.156630_pt1 | contig 13207 bp, 9 predicted proteins | sample MGYA00519932_ERZ825159 | MGnify/ENA primary metagenome ERZ825159 (study PRJEB31778, sample SAMEA3449191) | human gut metagenome | biome: human gut; feature: human-associated habitat; material: faeces | place: United Kingdom | collected 2010/2012 ...
ATCTTAAATCAGGCTTATCAGAACCAAATCTGTCCATAGCTTCCTGCCATGTCATACGCTGGATTGGAAGCTGTACATCAATATCTAATACCTCTTTGAAAAGATATGCTAAAAGTCTTTCATTAACATCAATTACATCATCAACGTCAACAAATGACAATTCCATATCTATCTGAGTGAATTCCGGCTGTCTGTCAGCTCTTAAATCTTCATCTCTGAAACATCTTGCAATCTGCATATATCTGTCATATCCAGAGCACATAAGCATCTGCTTAAAGAGCTGTGGTGACTGTGGAAGTGCATAGAATTTTCCTGGATGAACCCTGCTTGGCACAAGATAATCTCTTGCTCCTTCCGGCGTTGACTTAGTAAGCATAGGTGTCTCTATTTCAAGGAAACCTTCATTAGCAAGAAATGCTCTTGTAAGAGTGGCAACCTTGCTTCTCATAATGATATTAGACTGAATATCAGGACGTCTAAGATCAAGGCATCTATATTTAAGTCTTATATCTTCTTTAGTATTAATATTATCCTCAATTGGAAATGGAGGTGTCTCTGACTCAGAAAGTATTCTTAATGATTCAGCCGCAATCTCAATATCACCTGTCTTAAGATTGTCATTAACTGCTCCACTTCTCTTAATAACCTTACCTACCACAGCTATTACGAATTCATTTCTTAATGTATATGCCTTGTCAAATCCTTCTTTACCGATAATATTCTCATCAAAAAGAATCTGTAAAAGACCGCTTCTGTCTCTTAAATCCACAAATATAAGTGAACCAAGATTACGTCTTTTAGCAACCCAGCCCATAACTGTAACTGTACTGCCAATATCTGCACTTGAAACTTCTGTGCATCTGTGTGTTCTCTTTAAGCCAACCATTGACTCTGCCATAGTTAATTACCTCATTCTTCTTAGCTGTATTAACAGCCTGTTTTATTTGCCCTAAGGCATAATTAGGTTACTCCTAATCCTGACTGATTTTTAGTATATCACTTATATCCAAATCATCAATATCTAATCTGCTATTATTAATCAATTCTATAGTCGAATCTTCGTGAATAAGCCTCTGGAATAAAAGGAATACTCTCATATCCATATTCTTAATCTCATCTATCATAATTGTAACAGCAGTGTCTATATCAAATGCTTTCCTATATGGTCTGTCTGATATAAGTGCCGCAAATTCATCTGCAACCTTTAATATTCTTGCTCCTAATGGTATCTGCTCACCAACAAGCCCATTGGGATATCCGCTTCCATCAAAACATTCATGATGTGAAAGAACGACATCCATTATATTATCTGAATAATCGTATTTTTTCAATAGATCATGGCTTATCTTTGAGTGCATACTCATATACTGCTTCTCATCTTCCGGAAGTGCCTCATCGGTTCTTCCATACAGATATTCTGAAAGCTTTAACTTTCCAACATCGTGAACCATCGCAGCAATCTTTAATTCGTATGCCTCATCTTTAGACAAACCACACATCTGTGCAAGCTCATATGTCAGATTGGCAACAAGCACTCCGTGCTTAATTCCACTTTTAAAATCATTAATCATATAATCAATGAGTTCATTATTGTTATTCTTCATAATTCTACCATATCAATATACTTAATGCTGAATCAATTCCATTCAGACAATATTATATTATATTTTTATGTGAAAGAAATGTCAATGTCCTTATCGGCTATATTTAAAGAGAAACCTTGTATACACGTTTATTTAAGCTTTGCAAAATGTTCTTTAGCAAATTCCATATCCTGAACCACCTCAAGAGTTCCAACATAATTTCCCTGCTTGTCCCTTACCGCAATATATTTAACAAGCATAGTCCTTCCTTGTTTATCCATCCAGACAGGTACTTCATCAAGTGTTCCTATCCTGAATTCTTCTATAATTCTTCTGACCTTTTCCTCAATCTTTGGTGGGTGGCACGAGAATACCTCCCTGTCAATTGCCATAACAGGTCTTTTAAATACCTTTGACCCTTCATTAAAATATCTGTTGATATTATCTTCATCAACAAATGTTATCTCCATTGGTATTGCATTAAGCAGTGCCTCAAGCTGCGAAAGTGTCATATGTCCGCCTGCCATATATAACTCATTCTGAACATCTTCTTTCTTATCAGATTGTTCTGACACTTCAGGTTTATACACATTTTCTACTTCTTCTGCTTTCTCCCATCTGTCTGATACTGTATCAAGGCACACGGCATAATCTTTGGAATCGTGATATATTCCAATCCACTCAGCTTCCGTAAAATTAGCGGCACAGTTAGGATACAATATATTATCTTCCTTATATATCATCTCCTCTGCCCTCTTTATAACATTTTCTATTCTTTCAATTAATTTACCGTCCAGACTTTTACCATTATTGTTATCCGCACTGTTATTATTGTCTGCTTTGCTACTGTTATTACCGTCCATGTAATTTAACTGCTTTGCTATGTCTGACAGCTCATCTCTTATCTCATCATCAACTGTCCACATAACCGCCGAAGGTCCGCTGATTTTATATCGTACATTAAGCACCGGATATAACAAATCCCCTTTCTTGGCATAATGAATAGATAACTCCCTGAGCTTATATATCTTCTCTTTCAGTGCCTTTATATCAATATGTCCGCTTGTAATATTTTCTTTAATATCATCAATAACCTGCTGGATTGCCTTATTTTCTTTCACAAAAGTATTTAATGGGTGGCCGCTTATCATAGCCAGTTTATTAAAAATGCTTTCTCTGTCTTTACGCATATCTGCAATGGCACTCTTAGTCATACCTTTCATTGTGTCATCATAGTACTTTTTCATCTCTGATATTTCATTTTCCGCTTTGGCTATTCTTTCTTCCTTAGTCGCACCGTGAAATAATGCTGAGTGAACATCACACAGCTTTGAAACCTCTGATATAGGTGTTCCCTCTGCTATCAACGCCTGCTCCGCTTCCATAATCTCTATTGGATTGACATCATTGAATTCCTTAACAAAATCTTTCTTAACATTCTCAAGACTTTCACCATCACCAAGTCTTTTAAGATAGCCTTTAATCTGTTCTGCCCTGTTCATATAATTCCTCCATTATTTTTATTATATTTTTCAATCTATCTGCTGGTAATTTATCAGCTTTATATATAAGCTGGCTGTTATGCTTATATGTGCATCATATTATAATCTGCTTTATTATCTTGTAAGCTTACAGTCACTCTTACCTGTATATCTTGTAAGACCACAATTACACTTATCTGTATGTGGATTATTAGTATGTCTGGATTGTAACATCTTCATTCCGCATTAATATGTTGTATTTACAACACTTTCAAGATTAATATTCATATCTTAATTGTTTTGCTTGTTAATAATCCTGCTTTTATAATATAATACTTAGGACGATTAACGATTGTGGGGTGAATATTTAATGAAATATGATGTAATAATTATAGGTGCTGGTCCGGGCGGAATATTCTCTGCTTATGAGCTTATGAAGAAAGCTCCTGATCTAAAGGTTGCCGTATTTGAGGAAGGTAATACTTTAGAGAAGAGAAAATGTCCAATTGACGGAAAAAATCCTGTATCAAATGCCCAACCTGTGCCATTATGAATGGCTTTGGCGGTGCCGGAGCATTTTCTGATGGCAAATACAACATTACTAATGACTTTGGTGGTACTCTTTACGAATATATCGGCAAGGAAGAAGCTATTGGCCTTATGAAATATGTTGATACCATCAATACTTCCCACGGCGGTGAGGATACGCATATGTACTCAACTGCCGGTACTAAATTCAAGACTTTATGTATGCAGAACAAATTAAAGCTTCTTGATGCTTCTGTAAGACATCTTGGAACTGATATTAATTATATTGTCCTTGAAAATATGTACAATGAAATGAAGGAGCATATTGATTTCTACTTTAATACTCCTGTTACTAATATTGAAATAATCGATAATAATTACCGCATATATTACAAAGATACCTATATGGACTGCAACAAATGTATTGTGTCAGTTGGAAGAAGCGGAAGCAAATGGATTGAAAAAGTCTGTCAGGACTTAGATATTCCAACCAAATCAAACCGTGTTGATATCGGCGTAAGAGTTGAGCTTCCTGCTGTTATATTTGCACATCTTACAGATGAATTATACGAAAGTAAGATTGTATACAGGACTGAAAAGTTTGAGGATTTAGTCCGCACCTTCTGTATGAATCCTAACGGTATCGTTGTTAATGAGAATACGAACGGCATTGTAACTGTTAATGGACACAGCTATGAAGGCAGTGATAAACAGACTGAAAATACTAACTTTGCCCTGCTTGTTGCAAAGCACTTTTCTGAACCTTTCAAGGACAGCAACGGATATGGTGAAAGTATTGCACGTCTTTCTAATATGCTTGGAGGCGGTGTAATTGTCCAAAGATTCGGTGACCTTATACGAGGCAGACGAAGCACAGATAAAAGAATTGAAGAAGGACTTGTAAGACCTACTCTTTCTGCTACTCCCGGCGATTTAAGCCTTGTTCTACCTAAGCGTATACTTGATGGAATAATAGAGATGATTTACGCTCTTGATAAGATTGCTCCGGGTACTGCCAATGACGACACTCTTTTATATGGTGTTGAGGTCAAATTCTACAATATGGAAGTTGAGATTGATAACAACCTTGAAACCAAGTACAAAGGTCTTTACATAATCGGTGACGGAAGCGGCGTTACACATTCATTATCACACGCTTCTGCAAGTGGTGTATATGTTGCAAGACGAATAATTGATGAGGAAGAATAATTCCATATTAAAATAATTCTCAATAATTAATATTAAGAATAGGTCAATATATTTTAATAAATAAGCTCTAAACATTTCACAAGTAAAGATTAGAACAATAAACCATTTATATATAATAATATTTGAAGCTGATAAAATCTCCCTGTAACTTATATCTTTCCTAAGCCTTTGCTTCCGGATATAAGTTACAGGGAGATTTATTCTTAATAATCTATCTAGTTCGATGATTAAAATCTACCATAATATCTATTAGTATCTATTTTATTAAGTTAATAATCTACTCAAGTCTTATTTAACTTCTACAAGCTCAATCTTAAAGTTAAGTTCTTTTCCTGCCATCTCGTGGTTAGCATCAAATGTTATGTCATTATCTGTTAAGGCTGTTACCTTAGCTGGAAATGGCTGTCCATATACATTCTGAAGATATACCATATCATCAACCTTAAGTTCTTCCGAACCTGCAAGCTCGCTGATTGGAACTGTGATAATTGCATCTGGGTCTTTCTCTCCATAAGCTTCTTCTGGCATTAAATGTACATCTATTATATCTCCTACATTCATATCAGCTACAGCCTTATCAAAGCCAAGTATCATCATACCTGCACCACAGGTGAATTCAAGAGGTTCTCCTCTGTCATAAGATGAATCGAACTGTGTTCCATCGTTAAATGTTCCTTTATAGTGTACTCTGCACACCCTGCCTACATTAGCTCCATCAAATAAAGGTGCTCCTCCACCACAACCCGAACAACCGCCACAACCTGATGTTTCATTACTTCCACAGCCGCAGCTTCCGTCATCTGTGTCACTTCCACAACCACAGCCACAGCCACAGCTTTCATTTTCTGTATCAGCAGCTCCACAGTTCTGTTCTTCTTCGTGTAAATGATGACTGCAATTAACACCCTCTGATATCAATTCTCCATTAAGGTATGCCTCTAGCGCTTCATCTGCATTTCCTGATACACCTGAATATACTTCTATGCCTGCTTCGCCTAATGCATTGGCAGCACCACCACCGATACCACCACATATAACAGCATTAATATCAAGACCTGCAAGAAGTCCTGCCATAGCTGAATGTCCAGAGCCTTCACTCTCTATAACTTCTTCTTTAACAATGTTCTGTCCATCTGTTTCATAAATCTTAAATTGTCTTGAATGTCCGAAATGCTCAAAAACATTTCCATTCTCGTAAGCAACTGCTATCTTCATATTATCCTCATTTCTATATTTTTTATAATAAGCGTATATCCTGATTTCAGGACACTATATTCCTTTAAATATAATTTAATTCTATCTATCCTAAGGAAATTATTACCAAATAATAATTCCTTTCAAATTGTTATTTCAATAACTACTATTTCTAGAAATTATTTTCCTCAAAGAATTTCTTCTTTCGATCAATCATTTCATCAATTCTTTGAATATAATTACGAACGTCTTTTACATTTTCTATTCTCTCAATTCTGACTGAATGATTATCATCTGCTTCATTATGAAATACTACCTTGCTGGAAGCTCCTGCACCACAGGCAATTATTGTCTGCTTTTCCTCCATAATAAGAATGTTATATATACATTCAAGTCCCTCAACTGAGTAACCGACATTCTCAAAATTACCTGCCATATTCTTCTGACGATACATATAATAAGGCTCCATTGACAGTCTTTTGGCTGTGTCCTCTGTCATTCTTATTATCTCATCTGTATTATTGGTAGATAACTGCTTATATTTATCTCTCCATATATTAAGTGCCGCCGCTCTCTTTATTGCAAGAGAATGTACTGTAAGGCTCTCAGGCTTCATCGCCTCAATCTCTGATAATGTATGGGCAACCTCATCAACATCTTCACCGACAAGTCCAAGAATAATATCCATATTAATATTATTAAAACCTTCTTCCCTTGCCATAGAATACACATTTTTAATCTGCTCTACAGTGTGCTTTCTTCCTATAAGGTCAAGTGTCTGCTGGTTCATCGTCTGCGGATTAATAGATATTCTTCCAACATTATGTGCCTTTAACACCTTTAACTTATCCCTTGTTATGCTGTCTGGACGTCCTGCTTCAACTGTAAATTCATGACAGCCGTCAATATCAAAAAGCTCCTTTAAAGCCGTTATGAGCCTGTCAAGCTGTGCCGCACCAAGTGTTGTTGGTGTTCCACCGCCAAAATACACTGTATCAAGTCTTCTGCCTTTCATCGCCCTTGCTACAAAGGTCATCTCCTTAATAAGTGCATCAAGGTAATCATCCACATAATTCTTATACGCATCAAGTGCATATGATGAAAATGAGCAGTACAAGCATATACTTGGACAAAATGGTATTCCAATATATAAACTGTAACCATTCTTATAATCTATCTTATTAAGAATGTCCATTTCTTTCTTTGCTACATTTATTGCAAGGCTGGCTTTCTTCTCACTCGCCTTATGCTTATTCACAAAATGCTTCTTTATAGTCTGCTCGTCTTCGCCATCTTCAAGCATAACATATGCAATCTTGCTTGGGCGCACTCCTGTAAGATAACCCCAAGGCAGTGTCTTTCCTGTCATCTGGCTGAGCCTGTCATATAAATATGACTTGAATTTATCGTGCATTTCGCTCTTGTTAAGCCCTGTCATATCAGGTACTGTTATATCAATCACTTTATCATCTTCTGTGACAACTGTATCCTGCTTATATGCCTTGACCTCCATTCTTGGGTAAAATGAACGCACAAGAACTATTGCATCATCATAAAATGTATCGTTATCAATTTTAATATATATCATATTGTCCATCTTTCTTATGCACCTATAAACGGGTTATGAACCCTCTCATATCCTATGCTTGTTCCCTCGCCGTGTCCTGTATACACTTTGGTATCATCTGGAAGTACCATTAACTTGTCCTTAATTGAATGCACAATGTCGCTCATACTTCCACCAGGGAAATCTGTTCTTCCAACTGACTCACAGAAAAGTGTATCACCTGAGAATAACACGCCGATTGACTCAATATAATAGCACGTTCCACCCTCCGTATGTCCCGGTGTATGGATTGCCTTAATATCAAAGCCTGCAAGATTAAGTACATCACCATCATTGTGCCATATATCAGCCTTCACAGACAGGTTCATTCCATAAGCCTCACCAAGATTAATATGAGGTGTACTTAATGTATTCTTCTCCTCTGCTGAGGCATACACCTTGACATTATATTTATCCCTCACTTCATCTGCTGCCATAATATGGTCAAAATGTCCGTGTGTTAAAAGTATTCCCTTTAACGTACAGCCAGACTGCTCTATCATCTCACTTATCTTTCCAGCATTATCCGCAGGGTCTATAAGCACACATTCTTTAGTGTCTGTATTACAAAGCAGGTAACAATTCGTTGCTACCATTCCTAATACTCTTACATCTATTTTATACATTATAATCTCCAATCCCTGTGTCAAAAATGCTGTCGTACGAAGCAATATATAAAATATCTTAACTTCGCACGACAGCGGTTATAAATATCAGCCTGTAGCTCTCTCTATATCTGTCACTCCGTCAATCTTTCTTAAATTGTCAATTAATCTGTTAAGCTCTTCCTTACCAGATACAACAAATCCAAGATTGATTGTTGCAAGCTGTTTCTTATTAACACGGCTGTTCATAAATCTTACATCTATATTGGCTTCCGTAAACAGACGTGAAATATCAACAATAAGTCCTTTTCTATTGCCTGCATATATATTAATCTCTGCACTGTACTTCTCATCTTTATTCTCTGTCTGCTCCCACTCAGCTTCAATAAGCCTTGCTCTTTCATTAGCTGGGAAATTAAGAATATTAACACAATCTGTTCTGTGAATTGATATTCCTCTTCCTCTTGTAACAAACCCAACAATCTCATCACCCGGCACTGGATTACAGCACTTAGAGAAACGGACAGCAACATCATGTATTCCTTTTACAACAATACCGCCTTTGCCCTTCTTCTCCTTCTCTTTCTCCTTGCTCTCACTTGCCACAATGCTGTCAAGTACCTGCTTGTCAGTTATCTCAGCCTTCTTGGTCTTCTGATATTCCTCATTAAGCTTATTGACAATCTGACCTTCTTTTAATGCACCATGTCCTACTGCCGCAAGAACAGCATTCCAGTCTTTGTAACCATATTTTCTTAGTGCTTTCTCAACAAACTCAGGCTTATTAATCTCAGAAAGAACAATTCCCTTACTCTTACAGTAATTAGATATAAGTTCCTTGCCCTTTATAATATTGTCTTCTTTAAGCTCCTGCTTAAACCACTGGTTAATCTTGTTACGGGCCTGTGTTGACTTAACCATTGAAAGCCAGTCACGGCTTGGTCCTTTGGAATTCTGTGATGTTATAATCTCAATTCTGTCACCATTCTTAATCTCATAATCAATATTAACAAGCTTGCCATTGACCCTTGCACCAACCATCTTGTTACCTACAGCACTATGTATGCTGTATGCAAAATCTATTGGATTAGAACCTGCTGGAAGTGTCTTAACATCACCTGTAGGAGTGAAACAGTACACTGAATCAGAAAAAAGGTTAAGGTCATTCTTAATTGATGATAAGAACTCCTTGTTATCAGACATATCTCTCTGCCATTCAAGAATCTGTCTTAGCCAGCTAAGCTTAGCTTCCTCACTCTTATCAGATTCTCCTGTCTTGCCTTCTTTATACTTCCAGTGGGCAGCAATACCATATTCAGCAATTCTGTGCATTTCATAAGTTCTTATCTGTACCTCGAATGGCTGTCCGTTAGAAGCAATAAGTGTTGTATGAAGCGACTGGTACATATTAGGCTTAGGCATTGCTATATAATCTTTAAAACGTCCCGGTATTGGCTTATACATTTCGTGAATAACACCAAGTGCCGCATAACAATCCTTGACTGTATCAACCTTTATACGAACGGCAAATATATCATATATCTGGTCAAGTGTCTTATTCTGGTTAACCATCTTTCTATATATTGAGAAGAAATGCTTAACTCTTCCGTCTATCTCAGCTTCAATTCCAGCATTGCTAATGTGCATGCCTACTTCTTTGATAATGCTCTTTATAAATGCCTCCCTGCCCGGTCTGTTAATATCAACCTGCTTTACAAGGTCATTATAAGTATCCGGCATAAGATACTTCATTGATAAATCATCAAGCTCTACCTTAATCTTGGATATACCTAACCTATGGGCAATAGGTGCATATATATCCATAGTTTCTCTTGACTTTTCTACCTGCTTGGCTGGTGACTGGTACTGCATTGTACGCATATTATGAAGCCTGTCGGCAAGCTTTATCATAATAACTCGTATATCCTTTGCCATTGCAAGGAACATTTTTCTTAAGTTCTCAGCCTGAACCTCAATCTTATCGTGCTGGTAATTAAGCTGTGTGAGCTTTGTTACACCATCTACCAAAAGTGCTACTTCATCGCCAAATTCCCTAGCAACATCTTCACTTGTCATAACTGTATCTTCCACAACATCGTGCAAAAGACCTGCAATAATAGATTCCTTATCAAGTTCAAGCTCTGCTAATATAATGGCAACACACAGTGGGTGAATAATATATGGCTCTCCAGACTTTCTAAACTGTCCTTCGTGTGCCTCCTTAGCCACTTTATATGCTCTCTCTATATCAGATAAATCTGATGAAGGATGATACTGCCTGATTGTTTCTATAAGCTTATTATAAAGCACTTCAGGACTTGTAAAATCTGCTGGAGTATCAACCGACTTGTCCACCTGACTTGTCTTGATATTGGTATTGCCTGCTAATTCTATATTATTCTCTGGCATATAATCTCTCCCTACACTTCTGAATATAGTTTTTCCATAAATTCTCTTGTTGCTACTGCATTTTCTGGTACAGTATTCTCAAGTGTACAATGAACATATGGCTTATGTTCCTTAATCTTCTTAAGAAGAAGCGGATAATTAAGTCCGCCTGTTCCCGCCGCTATTGATTTAAGTTCATCACCTTCAACAACATAATCTTTGCAGTGGACAACTGCTATATCCTTTAATAATAAATCAAATGCCTGATTAATTATCTCATCCTGCTTATCTATATTACCCACATATAAAAGATTGACTGGATCAAATATAATCTGAAGATTAGGTGAGTCTATCGCATCAAGAACCTTTCTTGCTCTCTCAACTGTATTAACAATATGCTTCCATACCGGTTCAATCGCAACTATAACGCCGAACTGTTCTGCATATTTAACAATTGGTCTTAAATTATCTATAAAGCACTGTAAAGCTTCCTCTGAATGGTTAGCTGGCTCATACTTGTACTCCTCATTGACAGCACCTGTCTCTGTACCAACTACGCCACAGCCAAGTATACTTGCAAATCTTATATGTGCCTTATATTTCTCAACTATCTCCTTGTGCTTCTCCCCGTTAGGATTGCAAAGGTTAAGGTAACAGCCAAGTACTGCTATATCAACCTTATTCTCTGCACATAATTCTTTAATATACATTGCAAGACCTGGTGTCATAGTCTCTACTCCAGGCTTGAACTCCTTAATAGACTTGCTTAATGCTATGTGCATACAATGAAATCCCTGATTATGTATATTAGGAATAAGTTCATTAAGTGGTGCATATGCCACATCGTGTGCTCTTATACCGATTCTCATAATTAACCTCCTTAGGCTGTTACTCTATGTTATGATTATTTAACCCAAACAGCCATATCAGTATATTCTTTCTGATATGGCTGTCTGTTTCCGGTGTGCTGTGTGTCCCAGTAAAATGACATCTTTCATTACTGAAATGCCATCTTATGCCTCTTACACATACATCATAATATTTATTTTAACACATTATTGTCAGAATGTCATATTATTTTCACTAATTGCATTATAATAAGTTGCAAGTGGTATGAAACTCTGTGCAAATCCTTTTCCTGAATTGCCCTGACATATTACCGAATCATCTATAATAGTCTTGACTCCTACTGCTCCCTTAGGCACTTCATTCACAGCACTCCTGAACGTATTAATTCCATATTCAAGATACTGTTTATTACCTGTAAGCTCATAGGCTATTGCAAGTGCTTCAAGAAGCAGGGTATTATTGCCATTTCTTGCAAGACTTGGAAGCTCCTTATAATAGAACAAACCATTATCCATATAACAGTTCTCTGTCAGGTCATCAACTGCCCTTAATATCATCTGCCTGATATCTTCTCTTGGGAATATTCTGTAATATCTCATAACGCTTCCTACCGCTATTGATATCATAAAGCCTACTCTTATGGCTGTATTATCTGTGTAAGGTGATAACCAGTCGCCATATTCTTCTTCCCACTTCTTAAAATTATCAATTATCCAGTCACATTTTACAAGCCATTTATTATCATTAGTCTCTACATAAAGGGCTGTAAGTGTTCTTAGTGCCCATCCGGTTTCCCTTGCATTAGCTTCACCCGGCACCTGATACATAGGCGTTTCAAGAAGTTTTAATACATTTTCTCCTATTCCAATGGCTGTATCATAGCCTCTCTTATCACCTGTAAAATGGTAATAATCAAGCAGACCCTCGACCCACTCGTGAGAGCATACCATAACACCATTCTTACAATGTCCTGCCGTGTGCTCCCACTGTCCGCCAATTCTAAGAGGATTACTGCTGTAATGGCACACATCTATATCCATCCAATGCTTTGCTGACACAATCAGATAATCCATAAATCTTCTGACACCGGTTCTTGCATACATAAGTGCACACGCATGTGGATAATCGTATTCATTATTGCTCCAAACAGGCTTTCCACCGCCACGTCCCTGAACAGTGTAGCCCTGATCTACCGTGTCGCCCCAGTTAAGCATACCATAGCACCTTGAATGTCCGTCTGCTTTTGCCATAAGTGATATCTCAAAATCATCATTATACTTTACAGGGAACACATCAATCATAACCCCTGCCCTCTTAAACACTTCCGGTGCTATATATGGTCTGTCTGGCATCTGGTATATAAGACTTCTGTTGTCTATCTCCCACAGCTTCATAGCAGGACTATGAAAATGTATCATAAACTGCTGTTCTTTTGCCATTCCTGACTGCATAGTAATCTCCCCGACATTCTCAGGAACAAGCATAACAGCCACACCTTCACTGCACGACTTCACTGCCTTAGGATAATTCTGCTGTGCCTGATGAACCGTAACACTAAAGCCATCTTCACCATCAGTATAATCAGCCATAAATGTTCCATAAAATACCTCTGCAAAATGCTCATTAGCCTCTTTCACAAGATATTTATCATCAATTACCTCATTGACCTCCTCGCCATTCTTACCAATTATAAAGCTTGTCTTATAATTAGAAGTTGCAACAACAGTTCTTATATTATTGACATCAGCCTTCTTTTCAATCATA
>ERZ825159.2866-NODE-2866-length-13198-cov-13.836339_pt1 | contig 13198 bp, 7 predicted proteins | sample MGYA00519932_ERZ825159 | MGnify/ENA primary metagenome ERZ825159 (study PRJEB31778, sample SAMEA3449191) | human gut metagenome | biome: human gut; feature: human-associated habitat; material: faeces | place: United Kingdom | collected 2010/2012 ...
GCGAAGCGTCCCTGCCAGTAACTTTGCGCGTCCGCAGACGCGCCCCCAAGCTGCTTTTCCCCCAAGATTCCGTGAAGAACCGAAAAAACCTCCGAAACACAGCCGCGTTTCGGAGGAAGAAAGATGCATATATAGAGGAAGTTACTTCTTCAGTTCAATCCCTTGACCCTTCAGCCGCGCAACCACGCCGTCAACAACCGCCTGCACTTCGTCGCGGGTGAGCGTGCGCTCCGGGTGCGAGAAGGAGAGGCGAATCGTGATGGTTTTGCCGGTGATGTCGCTGTATGTGCCCAGCACGGTCACTTTCTGCACCAGCGGGGAGTTCTCCGCCTTCACCGCGTCCAGAATCGGCTGGCAGCGATTGACCACGAAGGTCAAATCCTGCTCCATGCCGGGGAAGCGGGACGGCTCGCGGTAGACGATGGGCGCGGGCGCGATGGACGCAAGCGCTTCCGTGTCGATTTCGGCAAACACAATCGCCGCCTTCTTGTCGATGTTCTTGCCGACAACCGGGTGCGCCACGCCGATTTCGCCGAGTTCAACGCCGTCCAGCACGATGGCGTTCAGGTTCTTCGGATGCTCATAGGAGTGGGTCGCGGTCATTGCGTGGAAGGACAAATCCTTGTGCAGGATGTCGCTCACGGCGACGCACAGCATGTCGCGCAGGCGGAAATACAGCGTTTCCACGTTATCGACCTTGCTGAAGAGCGTCACGCACAGCTTCTTGTGCTCCTTCGCCAGCTTGTTCTCGTCCACGCCGTCGATGACGTGACCGATTTCAAAGATGCCGAACGACGGCGCATAGCCCGTGTTGACCTTCACCTGGCACAGCTGGGTGGGAATCATGGAGCGGCGCAGCGTCTCAATGTTGGGGTTGGAGGCGTTGAGCAGCTTCACATTGTCCTCAACGGCAATGCCGAGCTTCTTGTAGTCGTCGGCGTACTGCCAGATGTAGGAATGCACCTCGTGCAGCGAATAGCGCTTGACGAGGATGTCCTTCAATTTGTCCTCCACCGTCTTTTCGGTGGACATGCGAACCGGGTAGAGCGGGGATTCCGCCGTGTGCAGGTCGAAGTTGTCGTAGCCGTAAATGCGGGTGATTTCCTCGATGATATCCGCCTTGATGGTTACGTCCTTCGTCGCGCGCCAGGAGGGGACGTCCGCGGTGAAGGAATCGCCGTCCCGCGTCATGGTGAAGCCCAGCGCGGTCAGCGTGTGCATGATTTCGTCGGAGGAGATGTTGATGCCGGTGTAGCGGTCAACAAACGCCTTGTCAAAGGACAATTGCACCTTCGGATAGTGGAAGGCGTACTCGTCGGTCAGGCGGGAGGTGACGCGCATTTCCGGGTCGTATTCCTGCAAAAGCTTGACGAAGCGGGCGATGGCGACGGTCGTCATTTCCGGGTCAAGGCTCTTTTCGTAGCGGGCGGAGGCGTCGGTGCGGTGGGCGAGGCGGACGCTGCTCTTGCGGACGGACGCCGCGTCGAAGGTGGCGGATTCCAGCGTCAGGCTCGTCGTGTCATCGACGATTTCGCTGTCCAGACCGCCCATGATGCCCGCGATGGCAACCGGCTTGTCGCCGTTGCAGATCATCAGCGTGTTCGGGTCGATGGTGCGCTCCACCTTGTCCAGCGTCTGGAAGGGGAAGCTCTCCGGGAAGCGGCGGATGCGGATTTTCTCCACCTTGCGGCTGTCGAAGGCGTGCATCGGCTGCCCCATTTCCAGCATCAGGTAGTTCGTCAGGTCGGCGAGGAAGTTGATGTCGCGCATACCGCAGTAGTTCAGGCGGATACGCATCGCCATCGGGCTGACGTGGCGGTTGATATTCTCCACCCGCAGGCAGGAGTAGCGCTGGCACAGCGGGTCTTCAATCTTCATGTCGATGGCGGGCAGATTGTTGTACGCCGCCAAATCCGCCACGGGCAGGGCTTTCAGCGGACGGCCGGACAGGGTAGAGAATTCGCGCGCCATGCCGTAGTGCCCCCACAGGTCGGGGCGGTTCGTCAGGGACTTGTTGTCCACCTCGAAGATGATGTCGTCAATGGGGTAGAGCGCCTTCAAGTCCGTGCCGCAGGGAACATCCTCCGGGAGGACCATGATGCCGGAATTGTCGTCGCTGATGCCGATTTCCTTCTCCGAGCAGCACATGCCGTAGGACGTGTACCCGGCGAGCTTGCGCGGGCTGATGGTGATGTCGCCCAGCTGCGCGCCCACCTTCGCGAACGCGGTTTTCATGCCCAGCTGCACGTTCGGCGCGCCGCAGACCACGTCGGTCAGCTGCCCGTCGCCCGCGTCCACCTTCAGCAGGTGCAGCTTGTGGGATTCGGGGTGATTCTCTACGCTGACGATCTGCGCGGCGACAACGCCGGACAAATCCGCGCCCTTGTGGAAAATTTCATTCTCAACTTCCGCCGTGGACAGGGAGAACTGGCGAATCAGCGCCATCTTGTCAAGACCCGTCAGGTCAACGAAGTCGGAAATCCAGTTCATTGAGATCAGCATGTTCGTCTTTCCTCCGCATTACTCGTCGTCCGTGAACTGCGCCAGGCGCGTCAGGCTGCCGCTGTTCAGGTCGCGAATGTCCTTCACGCCGTACTTCATCATGGCAAGGCGCGTCATGCCCAAGCCGAACGCGAAGCCGGTGTACTGCTCCGGGTCGATGCCGCCGGCCTTCAATACTTCGGGGTGAATCATGCCGCAGGGGCACAGCTCCAGCCAGCCGGAATGCTTGCACGACGGGCAGCCCGTGCCGCCGCAGATGAGGCAGGAGATATCCAGCTCAAAGCCCGGCTCAACGAACGGGAAGAAGCCCGGACGCAGGCGGACTTTGATGTCCTTGCGGAACACCTCGCTCAGCATCGTCTTCATGAAGTAGATCAGGTTCGCGATGGAGATGTCCTTGTCCACCATGATGCCTTCCATCTGGAAGAACGTGTTTTCATGGCAGGCGTCGGTCGCCTCGTTGCGGAAGCAGCGGCCGGGGAAAATCGCCTTAATCGGCACGCCACCGTCGACCAGCGCGTCGCGGTAGCGGCGGTAGATGGCGTTCTGGGCGGCGGAGGTCTGCGTTTTGAGCAGCTGCCCGTTGTCCAGATAGTAGGTGTCCTGCATGTCGCGCGCGGGGTGGAACTTCGGAATGTTCAGGCTCTCGAAGCACTCGTAGTCCGTCACCACCTCGGCGTAATCCTCCACCGTGAAGCCCATCGACTTGAACACCTGCTCGCACTGGCGCTGCACCAGCGTAATCGGGTGATACGACCCGCGGGTCATGTCCGGCGGCATGGAGATGTCAAATTCGGGCAGGGCGTTGATTTCGCGCTGCAATTCCTGTGCCTTGAGCGCCTCCAGCTTTTCCGCCAAGGCGACGGTAATGGCGGTTTTCAGCTCGTTCGTCTCGCGCCCGACGGTCTTTTTCTGCTCGTCGGTCAAGCTGCCCATGCCCTTGAGCGCGTCGGTCACTTTGCCCTTGCGGCCGAGGTAATTCACGCGCAGGGCTTCCAGATCCACCATGTTGGCGATCTTCTTCAGCTCGGAATCAAAGCTGCTTTTCAGGGCTTCGATCTTCTCGTTCATTCCGGATGTTCCTCCTTACAGTTGGATGAAAAAAGCCCGTCCCATCGTTTGATGAGACGGACTGAATCCGCGGTACCACTCGTCTTGCGGCAAAGGAAAAAAATCCCGCTGCCGCCGCTTGATAGGCGATAAGGCTGCCCACGCCGAAAAACTCACGGGATGAAGGTTCACGCCGTGCGCCCTGCCGCCTCGCACCACCCGGCGGCTCTCTGATATCCTATTTCCTGCATTCGCCTGTGCCATCTGCTCGCGCCTTTTTCCTTCTGGCGTCCGCTCGTTCCACTTAGCGTAGCGCTGCTACGCTGCGTTTCACTCCCGTTAGCCAGCAGAAAAAATTCGCTTCGCATCTTGGCACATTCTCATTTGGAAATAGGAAGGGGACTTGCACGCGCTACTGTTTCCCGGTCATCGCTTCCAATATTTCGCTGACTTTCGTCGGCACGCTCTATCTTACCATAGGTTGGGACGTTTTGCAAGGGGGCAAATTCGGAAATTGGAATGCGGAATGCGGAATAAAAATCGCACGGAAGTGGAATTCTTTCCATCTTACAGGCGAACAAACCGTGAATTTTTCCGATTTATTATTTACAAGCCATTTTTTTGTGCTATACTGTAAGATGCGTTATCATGTAAAGCGCGATTCAGGCGCTTGCGTGAAAGTCCGCGCGCGGGAGGGTGCAATTCCTCCGTCCGCAGGCGCGGCAGGGAACTTCGCGCACAATCGCGCGGAAGAAAGGAAAGGAAGCCGGATGAGCAACAGCCGTCCACCCTATGATGGCGCCGGGGACGCCGGACAGAATCCTCAGCAGCCCGGTTTTTCGCAGGGCAATTATCCGCCGGCGCAGGGCTATGCCCCGAATGGCGGCTACGCGCCCAATGATGCCTATGGTCAGGGCTACGCGCCGCAAAACGGCTATGGGCAGCCGCAATATGGTCAGCAGGGGTATGCGGACTATCAACAGCCCTATGGTCAGCAGGGATACCAGCAGCCATACGGTCAGCAAGGTTATCAGCAGCCGTATGGGCAGCAGGGCTATGACCAGCAGGGCTATCAGCAGCCATACGCCCAGCAGCCTTATCAGCAGCAGCCGTATGACCAGCAGGGGTTTGTGCAGCCTGGCGGGTATCAGCAGCCCTACGAGCAGCAGGGGTATCAGCAGCCGAATCCGGCGTACAATCAGCAGGGTTACAGCCAGCAGAATCCGCAGGAAACGGATTTGCCGCCGGAGCAGCAGTACGCGCAGTACACCCCCGACGGTCAGCGCGTGTACCCGACGTCGGGGCGCAGCGGCTTCCGGGTGCAGCCGGCGGCGCACAGGGAAATTCCGTGGGATACGATTGCAAAAGTATTGATGTTCGGCGTGCTGCCGATTCTTTTCATCTTGAGCATGGTCTTTGCGTGGACGGCGGTGAAGTGGGTCGTCCTCGTCGGCGCGGTGGCGAGCATCGCCGCGATGTGGCTCCGTGAGCTGGTCACGCCCAACGCGCGGCTGGTGCTGTCGCTTTTGCTGGCGTCGGCGGCGGTCGTCTGCCTCGTCAGCGCACTGGCGACGAATGCGGCGGACAATCAGAACCCCGCGCAGCCGAATCAGCCCGGTCAGATGCAGCAGGGGAGTACATCGGGCAATAACCTCGATGTCAACCTGACCGCGACGGACACGCCCAATCCCGCGCCCACGCCCACCGCGACGCCTGTGGATGACTCCGAGGAGTGTTACGCGCAGCTGCATTCCTTCTTCACGCTGTGGAAGAACAACGCCATCAGCCAAATGGTCAACCTGACGGCCCCGTCGTGGCGCAGCAGCATCAAGGGCGGCACGGACGCGGTGACGCAGAAGCTCTTCGGCGAGGTGCTGACCAACCGCACGCCCGTCAGCTGGGATTTCACGGGCATCACGGGCACATCGAACGACATCGCCCGCATGGTCACCGTGCGCGCCGTCATCAACAAGAACAACACCCTGGGCGAAAGCGTCTACCTGTGGAAGGTGCGCATGGTCAAGGAGGACGGCGTGTGGTACGTTGACCCCGCGACGCTGCAAAGCAACGAGCAGGAAAGCACCGCTACCCCGACCAACGCCCTTGCCACCCAGCCCGTGCTGAATACCAGCCATCCGGACTTGCTGATTTACTACAATCCCGAAGGCGGAACGTACTACCACATTGACCCGAACTGCGAATCGCTCAATCCGAAATACCGCCCGCTGTCCGGCGTCATCAAGTGGTCGCAGATTGAGGATGACCCCTACGACAAGCTCGAACAGTGCAAACGCTGCGGCGCACCCCTGCGCGAAAAAAAGGACAACGCCAACTAAGTCAACATAGAAGCCTACATATATTTAGGAGGACAACACGATGGACACCAATGCCAAGCTGTATCAAGACATGACGAAGATTCTCGTCAAGCGTGAGGACATCCAGAAGGCCGTTGCCCAGCTGGGACGGGAAATCACCCGCGACTATCAGGGCCGCGATCTAGTGATGGTCTGCATTTTGAAGGGCGCGAGCGTCTTCTTCTCCGACCTCATCCGCGAAGTCGATTTGCCCGTGACGCTGGATTTCATGGCGCTTTCGAGCTATCGCAACTCCACCAAGTCCTCCGGCGTGGTCAATCTGGAGAAAGACCTGTCCGTGTCCATTAAGGGGCGCGACGTGCTGATTGTGGAGGACATTGTGGACAGCGGCAACACGCTGTTCTACCTCGGCAAGTATTTGATGGGCCGCGGCGCGTCCTCCATCCGCATTGCGACGCTGCTGGACAAGCCCGACCGCCGCAATCCCGAACACAACCTGACGGTGGATTACCACTGCTTCAAGATTCCGGATGAGTTCGTCGTCGGCTACGGGCTGGATTTCGCCGAGAAGTACCGCAATCTGCCGGACATCGGCGTGCTGGACAGCCGCGTGTACGGCGCGGCGCACGAATAAATCAGCCGATTCTTCCCCAAATAAAGATAAAATTTTTGTAAAGATGGATTTTTCCGCACACGTCATTCGTCTATATGGGTATACACCGCAACAGGCGGATGGCGCTGGAACGGAAGGAGGATGCTCGCATTGAAGAAGTCTCGCGGGATGTTCGGCTACGTCGCGGTTCTGCTGCTGATGGTGCTCACCATTTCGATGCTGTTCACCAACGGCTTTGGCAGCAATACCCGTGACCGCCGCATCACCTATCCCCAGCTGCTGACGATGATTGAGGAGGGGCAGGTTCGCTCCGTCGCCATCCGCGGCACGTCGCTGGTGGGCGTGACGACAACAACAACGGTCGCCGACGCGGATTTCCCTGACAAGAACTACGATTTTGAAACCATCATCGGCGCTGATTTCATCGTCACCGCGCGGCAGATGCAGGCGGCGAAGCTTAATAAGCCGCTGGACGAGGTGTCCGTCAAGGATTTGCCGTTCACCATCATCTACCGTCAGCCGCTGACCACCCCGTGGTGGTATGATTTGATTCCGCTGGCAATTTCGCTGGTGCTCTGCGGCGTGATGTTCTGGCTGATTATGCGCGCGCAGACCGGCGGCAACGGCAAGGTGATGAACTTCGGCAGAAGCCGGGCGCGCATCCATGACCCGAACAAGAACAAGGTGACGTTCGCCGACGTCGCGGGCGCGGAGGAAGAGAAGGAAGAACTCAAGGAAATGGTGGACTTCCTGCGCAACCCCAAGGCGTACATTGACATGGGCGCGCGCATCCCCAAGGGCGTGCTGCTTATCGGCCCGCCCGGCACGGGCAAAACCCTGCTGGCAAAGGCGGTTGCGGGCGAGGCGGGCGTGCCGTTCTTCTCCATTTCCGGCTCTGACTTTGTGGAGATGTTCGTGGGCGTGGGCGCGAGCCGCGTCCGTGACCTGTTCGACCAAGCCAAGCGCGCTGCCCCGTCCATCATCTTTATTGATGAGATTGACGCCGTGGGTCGCCATCGCGGCGCGGGTCTGGGCGGCGGACACGACGAACGCGAGCAGACGCTGAACCAGCTGCTGGTCGAGATGGACGGCTTCGCAATCAACGAGGGCGTTATTGTCATGGCGGCGACGAACCGCCGCGATATTCTTGACCCCGCGCTGCTGCGTCCCGGCCGCTTTGACCGCACGATTCTCGTCAATTACCCCGATATGGCGGGGCGTGTTGCCATCCTGAAGGTGCACGCCAAGGGCAAGCCCCTTGCGGATGATGTGGATTTGGAGAATATCGCCAAGCGCGTGCCCTTCTCCACCGGCGCGGAGCTGGAAAACATCATGAACGAAGCCGCGATTCTGGCGGCGCGCGGGCGCTTGAAGGCCATCAATCAGCAGACGCTGGTGGAGGCAATCTCCCGCGTGCAGATGGGCCCGGAGAAGCGCAGCCACAAGGTGACGCAGCGCGACAAGCGCATGGTCGCCATCCACGAGGCGGGTCACGCCATCGTCGGGCACGTCCTGCCCAACTGCGACGAGGTGCACCTGATTACCATCGTCCCGCGCGGGCAGGCGGGCGGCTACACGCTGTCCCTGCCGACGGAAGAGGACGATTTGCAGACTTACAGCCAGCTGATGGACTTCGTGGCGATGGGGCTGGGCGGTCACGCCGCGGAGCAGCTTTATCTGGGCGAGTTCACCACCGGCGCAACGAGCGACCTGAAGAAGGCGACGGAGGTCTGCCGCCGCATGGTGACGCAGTTCGGCATGAGCGAAAAGCTGGGCCCGGTCTATCTTGACGGCGATCAGGAAGTGTTCGTCGGCATGGAGTTTGGGCAGAGCCGCGGGTACAGCGAAGAAATGGCGGCGCGCATCGACGCGGAAGTCAAGCGCCTGCTGGAGGAATGCTACCAGAAGGCGGTGGACGCCCTGAGCGCCAACCGCGACCGCATGGAGAAGCTGGTGGACGCGCTGCTCAAGTACGACACCATCAGCCGCCGCGAGTTCGTCACCCTGATGGAAACGGGCGCGCTGCCGGATATTCAGGATGCCGACACCCGCACCACGGGCGATGTGATGATGCAGGATATGGCGGACGAAAAGAAGGAAGAAAGTTCCGAAAAGTCCGCCGAAACGCCTGAAAAGAGCGCGGAAGCCCCCGAAAAGACGGCGGATGCGCCCGAAAATCACCCGGATGCCCCCCATGAAGCCTGATTTGCACACCCACACCACTGCCTCCGACGGGCTGCTTACGCCCGCGGAGCTGGTGGCGCTGGCGGACAAGCACCGCGTGACGCTCCTTGCCGTGACCGACCATGATACGTTTGACGGCGCGGCGCAGCTGCTGGGAAAACCCGCGCCGATGCCGATTCTGCAAGGTGTCGAATTGTCCTTGCGCGATATGCCCGGCCTGCACCTGCTCGGCTACGGGCGCGGGACGGATACGCCCCTGCACCGCAAGGTTCGGGCGCTGGCCCAAATGCGGCTCGGACGCGCGCGGCAGATGGTGGAGAAGCTGAATGCGCTGGGCTATCCGCTGGATTACGACGAAATCGCCCGCGAAGCCAAGGGCAGCGTCGGGCGGCCGCATATCGCCCGCGCGATGGTCAGCCGCGGCTATGTCGCCGACACGCGCGAGGCGTTTGACCGCTTTCTGGCGGATGGCGCACCTGCCTATGTGGCGGGGGAGCGCCTGAGCATGGCGGAGGCGCTGCCGCTGATGCGGGAAAGCGGCTTCGTGCCCGTTCTGGCGCACCCGATGGAGCTGGAGAAGACCGGCGCGCTGCTGCGCCATCTGCTCGGCGTTTGGCAGGAGCAGGGCTTGCGGGGCGTTGAGGTTTACCACCCATCCGCCGGACGCGCCACGCCCCTGCTGGATTTGACCGCGCGGCGTATGGGCTTTCTGGTCACCGGCGGCAGTGACTTCCATGGCGATGGCGACCGCCACGGCATGGTCGGCTGCACCGCGCCGATGTGGGCGAGGGCGGCAGATGATGTGGAGAAATTGCTGCAGGCAGTGGAAGCTGCTGAAATCATGTGATATAAGATGAAGAAATACCGAATTGCCATCAGAAAGGGGTGCTGAAACCATGTCCGAATTCAACGACAACAAGCAGCCGCGCCGCCGCCGCACGCAGCTGAACGCGGCGCAGTATGCCGGGCAGCAGACGCTGGACAACAGCATCCCCCTTATCCGCACGGAAGACGCGCCCATGCAGCCGACAAATCCGCCGCGCCGGAATCCGCAGCCGCCCCCGGCGCAGCAGAGCGCCAATCCGCCCATGCAGCCGATGAGTGCGGCTCAGCCGATGGGTGCGGCCCAGCCGATGCGCCCGCAGGGGATGAATCAGCCGGGGCAGGGGAGCCAATATGCGCAAAGCGGGCAAATGCGCGGCTTCCACGGCGTACAGGGGACGCCCATGCAGCCGCAGCAGGGCTGGAACAACGGCGTGCAGCCGCTTGATGCGGCGCACCAATTGGAACAGTTCTCGTGGGGGCAGCATCAGCAAAGCATGAACACCGGGCGCAATCAGCCGATTCGCGGCGGGCAGATGATGCCGAATCAGCCGATGAATCCGCAGCGCCCGCAGAATCCGCCGTATCCGCAGCAGAATTATGGCGGATGGCAGCAGCCAATGTATCCGGTGAATTTTCCGCAGTATCCGGCGAACGGCAATGGCGGAAGCGGCGGCAACGGCGGCGGCAATCATCCGCCGACGGGGCTGGGGGGCTTCAATCCGGAGCATCGCGAGCCGAAGAACGAGCCTGTCCGCCGCAAGCCGTCGGGTCAAAAGCTGCTCAAGCGCATCCTGTTCTGCGCGTGCGCGGTGGCGGTAATTTGCGGACTGGTCGCGGCGGGCGGCGCCATCAGCAATGCCATCCAGGAGCAAAACGAGCGGGAAGCGCTGGTCGCGTCGGTGACGGCATATGACGACAAGTACGTCCCGAACGTGTATGTGGACGGCATCCACCTCGGCGGCATGACCCGCGCGGAGGCGGAAGAGGCGGTCACGGCGCACGCGAATCAGCAGCGCGACGCGTGGAAGGTGCGCCTGATGTACGCCGGTCAGCTGGTGAGGGAAATCACGAGCGCCGACCTGAACATGACCGTCGATGTGCAGGAAGCCCTCGACGCGGCGTGGCAGCCGGGGCACACAGAAGGCAGCATTGACGCGCGCAAAGCCGCCATGGACGCGCTGGCGGAAAATCCCTACGAGGGCTATTCCGCCACGCCCAGCGGCGACAATGTGGTGATTGACAACATCCTGCTCAGCATCGCGCAGCAGGCGTACATCCAGCCGGTGGATGCGCATATTATCTTCGATTCCAACAATTTCAACAATCCGCTGACGATTCAGCCGGAGACCGTCGGACGCTATATGGATACGACCGAGGCGAAAAATCAGGTGTACCAGATGATGTCGTCCCTGGTCAGCGGCGAGGTGGAGCTGACGACGCGCGAGCTTCAGCCGACCACGACCAAAGCCATGCTGGAGCCGCAGATTCAGCTGCGCGCGACGGCGTACACCCCGATTTCGACCACCAGCACGGAGAACCGCAACCTGAACATTCAGGTGGCGTTCGAGCGCATCAACGGCAAGATGCTTGCAGCGGGTGAAACATTCTCCTTCAATACGGTTGTGGGCAAGCGCACGAAGGCAAACGGCTTCTATCAGGCGATTGAGTACGCGTATGGCGATCAGCGCATGGGCTACGGCGGCGGCGTGTGTCAGGCAAGCACGACGATGTACCTCGCGGCGGCGAAGGCGAACATGACGATTCTCAAGCGCGAGCCGCACTCCGACGCGGTGGGCTACACCGACTACGGCAAGGACGCGACGGTATCCGACAACCGCATTGACTTCAAGTTCCGCAACGACACGAACAGCACGATTTTCATCGTTGCGACGGTGATGAAGGACAGCCGCTACGACAAGTCGCACAAGGTGTGCGTGGTGTCGATTTACGGCGAGAGCCTCGGCAAGGGCGTGAAGTACGAGCTGGAAACGGTGACGGTGCAGACCCTGCCCGCCCCGACCGAGCCGGAATACCGCAAGGACACGAACCACACCTACGCCACCTATGTTGACCAAGAGTACACCTACCGCAAGGCAACCGACGGCTGTGTGGTGGAAAGCTACCTGGTGAAGTATGTGGGCGGCACGGAAACCGAGCGCAAGCTGATGTACACCGACACCTACAAGGCAAAGAGCGAAATCATCTACGTCGGCACGGTGGAGCGGACGGAAGAGGGGCAGTAACCAGAGGCTTTGCCTCTGGACTCCACCAAAGGGTCTTCGACCCTCTGGACTCCCTTTCGCGCGATTGAGTAGACTTCTCTTTCAGGCTGCTTCCGCGTGTTAATTGGGGGAAACCCAAGGGCGAATGAAACGGGATGAAATCCCTACGCTTGACCCTTTCGCGCGATTGCGTTGGCGACTTTTTCAGGCTGCTTTTGCGTGCTGATACGGCTTCATCCGCCGAAACGGGGGATGAGGTCGTTTTTTTCTCCAAAACTTTGTGAAAGAAAATACAACTTGTGAAAAAACCCCCTTTTCTATTTCGGCAGAATGTGCTATAATAGATTCGGTGGAAACCCCTACATTATTGCATCAGGAGGGAAAATCCAATGGCGCTTGTTACGACGAAGGAAATGTTCAAGAAGGCGTATGACGGCGGCTATGCGGTCGGCGCTTTCAACGTCAACAACATGGAAATCATTCAGGGCATCACCGAGGCGGCGGGTGAGCTGAAGGCTCCCGTCATCCTGCAGGTGTCCAAGGGCGCGCGCGCGTATGCCAACCACACCTATCTGGTGAAGCTGGTGGAAGCGGCGGTTATCGAAAACCCCGATATCCCGATTGCGCTGCACCTTGACCACGGCGACAGCTTTGAGCTGTGCAAGAGCTGCATCGACGGCGGCTTCACGTCCGTCATGATTGACGCTTCCTCCAAGTCCTTTGAGGATAATATCGCCCTGACCCGCAAGGTCGTCGAGTATGCCCATGACCACGGCGTGGTCGTCGAGGCGGAACTCGGCACGCTCGCCGGCGTCGAAGACGACGTGAAGGTGGAGCATGGTCAGGAAATGTACACCCATCCGGAAGAAGTCGAAGAGTTTGTGACCCGCACGGGCTGCGACTCGCTGGCGATTGCCATCGGCACGTCCCACGGCGCATACAAGTTCAAGCCCGGTCAGAAGCCCCAGCTGCACTTCGAGGTGCTGGAAGAATGCTCCAAGCGTCTGCCCGGCTTCCCGATCGTCCTGCACGGCGCTTCTTCTGTCCCGCAGGAGTTCGTGAAGGAAATCAACCAGTTCGGCGGCAATATGCCCGACGCAATTGGCATTCCGGAAGAGCAGCTGGCGAAGGCGGCGAAGATGGCGGTCTGCAAGATCAACATCGACTCCGACATTCGTCTGGCGATGACCGCGAGCATCCGCAAGTACTTCGCGGAACATCCGGATCACTTTGACCCCCGTCAGTACCTGAAGCCTGCCCGCGCTGCGGTGAAGGCGATGGTCGCCCACAAGATTGTGGATGTGCTGGGCTGCGCTGGCAAGGCGTAATCAAGGCACAAAAAGGCTCTGTCGTGAATGCGGCAGGGCTTTTTGGTTATGGCAACACCGAGCAATTGCGAACTTTTCGGTTCTTCATGGAAAGCTGGGGGAGTAAACAAGGGCTTAGGCGAAGCGCCAAAAAGCTGCACGCGGAAGGAGCATGAAAGC
>ERZ825159.2875-NODE-2875-length-13171-cov-3.813434_pt1 | contig 13171 bp, 8 predicted proteins | sample MGYA00519932_ERZ825159 | MGnify/ENA primary metagenome ERZ825159 (study PRJEB31778, sample SAMEA3449191) | human gut metagenome | biome: human gut; feature: human-associated habitat; material: faeces | place: United Kingdom | collected 2010/2012 ...
CCTGTGAGATTTTCTTGCAGGATCTTTTTTTATTTCTTGCTTCGAATAGCTGATTTTTGCATAATAGAGGATAAATATATCATGGAGGCATAAAGAAGACGATTGATAGCAGAAATAGCTATCATATATCTTACGATTTGTCAAGTACGAGTTTTGACACTTTTTGTGTAAATTGTCGTTGTTATTGCCATGCGCGTAATTGATGTATAATGATAATTAGATTAATTTGTTTAGTTAAAAACTAGCTGAATATATGAGTCAATGATAATATGAATTCTATAATAAGCAGGTTTATAAAACTCGGGAAGAGAGGCACCTATGACGCATAAAATCAAGGTACAGATGTTTGGCAATTTCAGAATGGACTATAACGGAGCACCATTTGTGGCGGAAAAAATGCATAAGGAAAGCCAGTTCAACCGCATGATGCAGGCTTTGATACACTATTCTGACTGCGGAATAGCAAAGGATAAGCTCGAGGAAATAGTAATCGGTGAGCGTGACATAGATGCACCTCACACGGCACTAAGAGTTATTGTATACAAGACAAAGCAAAAGCTCGCACAGCTTGGACTGCCGGGAAAGAACCTCGTATATTTGGAGGGAGGCATATATTACTGGACTCCGGATATAGAGATAGAAGAGGATGCAGCAGAGTTTGAGAAGCTCTATAACGAGGCCTGTGCACTGGAAAAGCAGATGCCACATGAACCGGAGAGTGCAGAGACAGTGTGTGATGAGCGGATAAAGGAAATAGAAGACAATATGCTTGAGCTGTACATAAAAGCACTATATCTGTATAAGGGAGAGTTTTTGGCGGCATATACAGGCGAGACGTGGATAGCACAGGAGGCCAGACGCTATCACATTATGTTTGAGAAAATCATAAATGAAGCTGCGTATATACTGCGAAAGAGAAAACAATTCAAGGGACTGGAGAAGCTCGGAGTATATGCGGCAAAGGTCGACCCATTCAATGAGTGGGAGGAGCTCATCATGGAGGCGATGGTAGAGACCAGGCGCTATGATGAGGCGGAAGAGCTATACACGGATGTCGTGGACTATTATCTCAGGGAGTGCGGTATTTATCCATCTTCAAGACTCTTGGAAATCCTTGAGAAATACAGTAATCAGATGAATCATGCACATGAGATACTGGAAAACATCCAGGAGGGCATGAACGAGCAGGAGGAAACAGAAAGAGGTGGATATTTCTGCAGCTATCCGGTATTCAGAGGAATATACCAGGCGTCCATCCGTATTATGAAGCGCACAAGGGTACCTGTATATCTCATGCTCTGTACTCTGGAGGACGAGGAAGGCAGACAGGTACAGAGCGAGACAAAGATGAACAAGTATTCAAGGCAGCTTAAGAAGTGCGTTGGTGAATCAATCCGCTACAGTGACATATATACCTCGTATGGAAAGGTGCAGTTTCTTATCATGCTCATCGGAATCAAGCGTGAGGACTGCGAGATAGTGAAAAAGAGAATCAACCGCCAGTTCGCAAAGAAAAATCCGAGAGCCGCAGAGAAATGTCATGTGAACAGTATAGTTTGTGAGTTGTAAAGGAAATAGTACAAATAGGTTGGAAAAGCTACAAGGTGATTTTACACGATTAGAGGAAGTACTAATTTGATTATTTTATATATTATGGAGAAAATGTTATGAATGGTAAAGACAAGATATCAGTAATTATTCCATGCTACAATGTACAAAAATACATTATGAGATGCTTTGATTCAATTTACAGCCAGACATATGGCTTTGAAAATCTCGAAGTGATACTCATAGATGATTTATCAACAGACAATACATGGTCTATATTAGAATCCTTACAAAGACAATACCCGGAGAATGTTATATCTCTTAAAATACAGAAAAAAGGAAAGTGTGGCGGTGCACGTAATCTGGGAATGGATATCTGCACCGGCAAATATATCACATTTGTGGATGCGGACGATTATGTGCATCCGGATATGCTCAGGGTGCTGTATGACAGAATGACAGAGGACGATTATGATGTGGCACAGTGTGGTGTATCGTGCTTTAAAGCAGATAAGCCAAATGTATTAGAAGTAAATGATTTTGAAATTCAAAGGCTTGATTTGGATAATGTTGATAATAGGAAAAATCTCATTATAGGTCTGACCGGATTTACTAATGTAACAGCATGGGCAAAGCTATACTCAACCAAATTTATAATAGAACATAATCTAAGATTTATAGAAGATGTATATTATGAGGATACACATTTTTCTATGCTTTGTGTGTTACTTGCAAAGAAATATTGTAAGGTGCAATCGACATTATACTATTACTTTGAGAATACAGAGGGCATTATACGTTCTGAAATTAGCAATGCAAAGATCCGGGATGCTAAGATTATTATGGATCATATAAGGCAGGCTATTCAAAGTAGAAAAGCAGAACTGGGAAATGTAATTGAGCAGTGTTATTGTGAAATCCAGACATTTTTGTTATGGCACCAATATATTGAGCCATATAGTAGAATAGAAACCTTTATGAATAGGGAACTGGATATTTGCAAAGAAGAGTTTTTAAAGAGTGAACCGGATATATTTAATAATCCATATGTGAAGTTTTTTTCAGATGATGTGGTATTGAAAAGAATGTCAAGGCTGAGAGTAACTGCGAAAAAAATGGATAATGCATACTTTTTGGATAATGCAATGCATATCTGTCTTGGTATACATGATAAGGATGGAAATTACAGTGTCTGGGCTGGAACAACGATGCAATCCATTGTTGAAAACACAAAAGCGCCAATAGTTTTTCATATATTACATGATGACACATTGAACGAAATAAATAAAAATAAGCTGAGTCTTATTGCTGATAATAGTGGAAATGATATAGAATTTCATCATTTTAATTCGGACGTTTTTGGCACGTTTGCTGATTCAATGAATAGATTTGCAATTGGAACAATGTTCAGAATTATGTTGCCCGATATTATGCCGGATTTAAAAAAAATAATATATTTGGACTCTGATTTATTTGTAAATACAGATATTGAAGAATTATGGAACCTAAATATAGATAATTACTGTCTGGCGGCTGCTCAGGATTGTTCGACAATAAGAAATTGGGGAACTCCATACGCTGTAGCAGCAGGGCAGACAAGTCGTGACAGATATTTTAATGCGGGTGTTCTTTGCATGAATCTTGACAATATCAGGAAAAATGGAAGCCTGTTTCAACAGGTTATAGATTATCTGAACGATAATCCACGGACATGGCTTCCTGACCAGGATGCTTTAAATGCCATATTCAGCGGAAAAACCTTATTGATAGATGAAAAATGGAATTATTTTATTGATGAGGCAAGAAAAAATAATGAGAAAGCAGAGAAAAAAATATATCATTATGCTGCAACCCTGTTGATGCTGCATACAAATAATGAAATTGACAGAGCCTACTATTTCACAATACTGAGAACCCCATGGGGAGAGCAGATGGAGGATGGCTTATTGTGTAATTCTATGGGCAGAATTGTGGATAGAACAGCTATGCTGGAGAAGCTGCTAAAAAAAGCTACTCAAAACAATATACGACTCGTATTCTATGGTGGAGAGAATAGCTCTATAAGGAATGCAATGAGGCTATTAAATAGAAAATTCGATAGCTGTGAATGGCATGAGCATTTAAAGGAGAATGAGATTATCTGTGATGATAATACGGTCTATATAGTTTCAGCGGATGCGGACGATAGTAATGGATTAGAAATACTTGCAAATGCCGGATTAGAAAATGGCGAGAATTATTTTATAACACAGAGGTTTTTACATTATACAGAGGGTGGGTTTGCCCTATGATTTTTATTACTGATGAATTAGGTAAGTTTGAGAAAAATATAATAGAGCTGGCAGAAAATATGGGATTTAAAGAATGCAAAACAATAGAAGCCATAGATTTGTTTTGTGGCATATCTGAAAAAAACGATGTGCTTAAGGAAAAAGACAGGTATTATGCATTCATAGATATCCCTCAATATTGGAGTGTTCGTGCAGATGGTCTAAATGGTGCTATATATGATAATAAAACCAAAAAGGCAAACATCTATTTTAAGAATCCGATAGAGAAAAGAATGGTCAGCAGAGTCGAGTGGATTGACAGGAATAATACAGTATATAGAATAGATTATTACAACAAATACGGATATATGTATTGTTCGGAGAATGTGAGTGGCGGCAATGTTACAGTCAGGGAATTCTATGATAGAAATGGTGACATTAAAGTATTAGAACAGACAGGTCCAAAGACATATACCACGTTTGGCACCCGCATTAGTCCGAAGAGCTATAGAGGCTTTGCTGATTATTTGGAAGCTTATCTTAAATATAATAAAATTTATGATGAAAATATATGGCTGACAAGTGATGAGATATTAAATAAATTTGCCTGGGATTATGGTAATTTTAAAATATCATACCTGCCACAAAATAGATTAAACTCAGATTTGACAGTAATAACTCAGACTAACACAGCGTTTCGAATACTGTGCAGTGAAGAGCAGCAGGTCAATTGGTATAAAGAAAATTCAAATTATAAATGCGACAGAGTATATTCATATTTTGAAAATAATGAATTAAAATTTGGAAAAAAGGAAGCACTTACTATTACAGAATCGGATCAGCTTGAGTATATTGAACAGCTGATAAATGACTTTCCGGAAATAACTTTTCATATAGCTGCCAGTACCATTATGTCAGATAAATTAACGAGACTGGATATAAATAATAATGTTGAGTTATATCCATGTATTACGGAACAAAAGAGAAAAGAACTGTTTGAAAGATGCGATATTTATTTGGATATTAATCATTACAGAGAGCTATACAATGCAGTAAACGAGGCAATGGTTAATAATATGATAATACTAGCGTTTGACAATACAGCGCATTCAAAAGAATTATATCCAATGGGAAATATTTTTGAAAGCAGCAACTATGTGAAGATGAAAGAAACTCTAAAAAATATAATAACTAGTCAGACGATATTCAATGAATATATAGACAGGCAAAAGAAGCAATTAAAACAATTAGCTGCAAAAGTAGTTATGGGTGATACAGATGAGAGTATTTGATTTTACATTACTTAGTGGATATGAATTTTCCGGAGTCGATGTTGCTCAGGGATTTAGAGCAAGATTGTTTGCAAAAAACAATGTAAACGCTAAATTTATTTTTACAGAGCTGCCGACAATTAGGGATATGGAACTGTATGGATCGCAAAAAATAAAACGTGGTCAGATTATGTCTGCACATCTTTTTATGACCGGAAGATTAGATATGAGTTTGTCTGTGAAAAAAGAAGCTCTTTTAGAAAATGAAAAAGAAAACTATGAGTATGACAATATAGATGAGGATGGAAAGGTGATTCGTCTATATAATTCCGGTGAAAAATCAGTTGAAATATTATGCGATGAAGATGGATTTGTTATAAATGAAAGTCTCTTTAAAAACGGAAAAAAATATTTAGTAAATTATTATACAGACAGCTTGTCATATACAGAACTGTATAATTGGGATAATGATTCGAACGATGGCTTAAATCCGGAAAGGAGAATTTTTTGGAACAAACAAGGACAGATGGTTTATGAACAATGTATCTATAAAGATAATGTTGAATATCTGTTTAAAAATGGTGAAGTTATAGACAATGTAGAGTTTCTAGAAAGATTTGTAAAGGCACTTAATCTTTGTGAGAATGATATATGTATAATGGATAGAGCGGGATATCTTGATTATATACAGCCTCTTTTTGAAAATAAAGGCAAATCAAAGCTGATAGCTGTATTACATTCAGATCATTTTTACAAAATATATGAGGATGAAAGCTCATTATACATGAACTATGAGTATTATTATTGGTTCAAATATTCAGAGGCAATAGATTATTTTGTTGTTGGTACGGATGAACATAAAAGAAGTCTGGAAGCATTTTTAAAAGAGTATGATTGTTTTGTTCCGCATATTGCAGCTATTCCACCGGGCGCCATACCAGAAGGCAAGCTTAAAAGTAAAAATAATCGTAGGCGAGGCAGCATAATATCTGCTTCAAGACTTAGTCCGAGAAAAGGTATTGATATTCTTATTAAGAGTGTGATAAAAGCTCATGAGATAAATCAGACAATTAATCTGGATATATATGGAAGTGGCGATGATGGGTATACTATATATTTAAAAAATATAGTTAAAGATGCATGTGCTGATGATTATATTCACTTTAAAGGGCGGTGTAATCTTGAAAAGATTTATCCACACTATGAATTGTTTGCATCCTTTTCTTTGTGGGAAACATTTGGACTTTCACTCATGGAGACTGTTGGAGACGGACTAGCCATGGTTGGACTGGATGTAAGATATGGGAACAGGCTTTTTATACATCCGGATGAAAATGGCTATCTGGTGGATTTTGATATTGAGACAGATTTTCAAAATAAAGATAAGCTCTGTGAAAGAACTGCAGCAGCAATAGTTAAAATATTTGAGGATGATGACAGATTGAAGAAATTCCATGAAAATTCTTATATGATTGCTGAAGAATATAAGGAGCATGTAATAGAATCAAAATGGATGCAGCTTATAAAAAATATACCATAGCTCAATCCGTCAAACTTAATTTTATAGAGAAATGCAGTAACATGAAGGTAAAACATCCTAAGGATTATTGGCTTGAGTATGAGAGAAAAATGTTGGAAAACATCAATGAAACAACAGGCTTGTAGACAGGAGTATCAATGAAAACACACATTACTACATTAAACAACATGGCAGGAACTGCCAGTCTGGCACATAGAAGAGTATTAAAGGTGGCGCAGAGTATTGGCTGTCATGAAATGGGCTTATCTTTTTATCCTCTAAAACCAGACTATGCAAAGGAGATAGACAAACGTCTTGATGGGATAATAGCGCCCCTTAATTATGGGGATATTGTGATTTTTCAGTATCCAAGCTGGATTGGGGTGAATTATGATGAGAGCTTTGTAAACAAGATAAAGTCGTACCGGGATACAAAGCTGATAATTTTTGTTCAGGATATACAAAAGCTCATGTTTGATTCTGAGCAGGCAATTCTTGATATGGAAATTAAAACTCTCAATAAGGCGGATTTACTTATTTTGCCATCAAAGAAGATGCATCGATATCTGAAAGAAAATGGGCTTGATGAGAAGCCTGTTATCTATCAGACTATCTGGGATATGCCATCAGACATTTGTTTTGTTGATCATGCTGTAACGAGATGCTTTCACTTTGCTGGAAACTATAATCGTTTTCCGTTTCTGGCAGAGTATCATGGCAAGACTCCGATTTATCAATATGATGCAAATAAGCCGGACAGAGAAAATGATGACAGCTTTTGCTGGAGAGGGTATTTTGAGCAGGAAAAGCTAATGCATGAGCTTTCCAAAGGTGGCTTTGGGCTTGTTTGGAGTGATGACGAATATTTTGACAGATATTATTCGATGAATCAGCCGTACAAGCTCGGTACAAATCTGGCAGCAGGGATACCAGTTATAGTAAAAAGAGGCTGTGTTCATGAGAAATTTGTCGAAAGAAACGGTCTGGGATATGCAGTCGATACGTTGGATGAAGCTGATAAACTGGTTCAGAGTATTACGGATGCAGAGTATATAAAGCTTTACCATAATGTGAAGAATATTCAAAAGCTGATATTAGATGGCGCATATACAAGAAAAACACTTCAGGATGCAATAATTGAGGTTTTGGAAAATGCCTGTACACCGGTTGAAAACAGATATCAAGATCATATATAGATTTAGCAGACAAATCAACAGTGACAGGATATAGTATTTGACCATGATCAGGTGTATGAATCACAGATAGTTGCTACAGTGGAATAATGGGGAAGAGATTATGAGCGTACATATTACAAAAACTTATAACATAGGCGGATTGATTGGTCTCCGTCAAAATGCAGTGAAAAACGCTGGTGAAACACTTGGCTTTAAAGAAATGAGTTTATTTAAATTTCCTGATGCATATGATAGTGATGATGAGCTTCATGTTAGGATGGATGGCATAATCGCATCACTTTGTCCGGAGGATATAGTGATTTTTCAGCATCCAAGCGGTGAGAGTCCCAGATACGATGGATTTTTATTTGAGCATTTAAGAAGATATCATGGAACAAAAATTGTTGCGTTTATACAGGAAATAGCATCCGATAGAGATGACAGTGAGTATTCTTTGAGTGATGAAATCACGCTGCTTAACAGGGCTGATATGTTTATTTTTGCCTCAGCTGCGCTGCGGGATTACTATATCGCAAATGGATTAAAAGAAAAACCTTATCTGATTCAGAATATACCGGATTATATGACAGACATTTGCACAAATGAGCATAAAAATAAAAAACTATATATCATGGCGGAAACGAGTCAAAATGAATATCCATTGAACAATTTGAATATAGAGGTGGTGCAATATGATGAGTACCGTGCCATGGAATCTATACTCAGGTTGTCAGACGGAGGCTTTGGATTGATTTGGGATGCGGATGAACAGGCGCTTGGACTTTATATGGCTGCCGGAATCCCAGTGATAGTTAAAAAGGGGTTGAGCTGTGAAAAGTATGTGACAGATAATGAAATAGGAGCAGCAGCGACAGATTTTGAAGATGTATACCAGATAGCTGTATCAGAATCGGAAGATAAATTGAGTCAATACTACGCAAATGTCAAAAAACTGCAAAATTTGTTCATAAATGGAATATATACCAGAAAATTATTGCTGGATACCTTGATTTTGTGTAGAGAAAGGCTATGATTTGGCGGTATATAAATGTTTTTATACGATTTTAGATACACCTAGGAGTTTATATTTATAGTGTAAAAGAGGAAAACTATAGTTATGTCCGGATGAAAGAGGATTAGGAAACAGATAATCCAAGTATCCGGATTCATGTGAATAAGGAGAGACTATATGAATAAGAAGAAGGTTGACAGTATTTTAAAAGGTATAACCGCAGCAGGAATTGCCATGGGTGGAGTCAGCTCTATCCAGGGGGCTGATATGGTTATGGCTGCAATTAATGAATCGGCAGCAGATTCCAATTCATTAGTTGACGCAGGCTCTTTGTCTGAGAGCGAACGTACAGAGTATAGCGAGAGTACAACACAGAGCATGAGTGAAAGCGCTTCAGAGAGCACTAGCGAGAGTGAGAGCGTGAGTGTAAGTGAAAGTGAAAGTGAAAGTACCAGTGAAAGCTCAAGCATCAGCGAAAGTGCTAAGCAGAGTGATGCAGAACAACAGAGTGGTGATAATGTTGTAGCGGCTACATACACAGATGATGCAGAACAGGATACGGCTGTTTATGCTCGAATGAGTGGAATGCCGCAGCTTGCAAGTAATGATACATATAGAGATGGTTGTGTATCAAATAAGGTACATCATGTGACTAAGATTACGGAAAGTAATTATTCGCAGTATAAGGGGGATACATTGTTTGGAACAAAGTACAATTTAATCCAAACAAAGGAAAATCATTCATTTGGAAAATGGGAAAAGTCGAGTTGTAAATATAGAATTCAAAATTCTAATACGAATGAATGGGAATATTTTAATGACTTTAATTCTGTGACATTTAATTGGACAGAAGGACCTTGGTGGGATGAAACTAGATATAATAAAACAGGTGAATTGTATATATGTGACGGAAATGCGTTTGTATTAAAAGTGTCTGATAATGAATGGGTAGAATTTAGAAGTAGTAGTACAGGTGGAGTACATACGTATAAATACGCATATAAGCATGGGGATTCCATTGATTTATTGGATAGTGCAGATCCAAACTATGAGAAGAGTGAATCAGTAAGAATATCAGAGAGTTTGAGTGTTGAAGCAAGCACTAGCGCGTCAACAAGTGCAAGTACATCGGCAAGTACAAGTGCATCAACCAGCGCAAGTATCTCAGCAAGTACGAGTGCATCGACAAGTGCAAGTACATCGGCAAGTACAAGTGCCTCAACAAGTGCAAGCACCTCAGCAAGTACAAGTGCTTCAACAAGCGCAAGTACATCGGCAAGTACAAGTGCCTCAACAAGTGCAAGTGAGTCATCAAGTGTAAGCGAGTCACTCAGCACAAGCGAGAGCATCAGCACAAGCACAAGTACGAGTCAGAGTCAGTCAGCTGCAAATGTGATACCGACACCGGCTCCAACTCCTGCACCGGCAGTAGATAATGCTCCTGCACCTGCAACAACTATCACACCGGCTGCTACACCTCTTGCAGCAGCTACACCGGTAGCTCCGGCAGCACCTGCACCAGCAGCTCCTGCGGCACCGGCAGCACAGAATACACCAATTCAGGATGCACAGGTTCCTCTTGGAGTAAATGAGGAAGAAGATAATCTTCAGAACATCGAGGATGAGGATACACCTCTTGCAGCAGGCGGAACAGCCAAGGACGGTATCAAAACATGGTGGTGGTGGATTGCAGCAGCAGTTGCAGCTATCACAGGAAAGGGTGTTTATGACAACCACAGAAGAAAACCTGCAAAGAGCGACGATTCAGAAGATAATTCTGATGAGAAATAAATAATTAATAGCAATACTAACAATATTGTTTTATAATATTAGTGACCATCTGTAGCGGATGGTCACTAATTCGTTAAGCTGTTTTGTAGTAAGACGAGATTACTTTGTGAGGAAAGGTGAATTCCTTGAAGCAGAAAGATAGTATAAAGAAGAAAAAACAAAAACAACAGAAGGAACATGTATTATTATATAAGCTCTTATATTCGTTCATGACCATGCTTGTGTACATGGTCGGCAGAAATATACCACTCTACGGGATTGATATAGATGCATATAGCAATGTAAACGTAGATGCGCAGTCCATACTTTTACAGGCTATTTCAGGTGATATGAAGAACTGTTCCATTTTCATCATAGGCTTGTGGCCGTACATGCTGGCATCCATGCTTGCCATACTGATAGTTGCAATCATGTCGCTTGACAATACAAGAAAGCTGTCACCGAAGAAGATAAACATATGGACAGTTACCATCATGATGATTATCGCAGCAGTTCAGGCATATCACAAAACACAGACACTTATGTATAGAGTTAGTGGAGATGAACTTATATGGAATAAGATAATAGTTTTCATACAGCTTATCGCGGGCATGCTGATAGTGGTGTATATGTGCGACAGAGCTACCAAGTATGGTATCGGTGGCAAGGTGAGTGTGTTCATGGTCAATATAGTTAGTGGTATGATGACCATGTTTACAGGCAAGCCACTTGAGAAGCTGGCACTGCCTGTAGCCATAGGAGTGGCAGAGATTGCTGTCATGATAGTACTTGAGACCACTGAGAAGCGAATAGCAGTACAGAGAGTTTCCATAAACAATATTTATGCGGATAAGAACTATATCGCTTACAAGCTCAATCCTGTCGGTGCTACACCGCTTATGTTTGCGTCAGCCGCTTTTTTGCTTCCACAGTTTATGTGCAATGGACTTCATTATCTGTTTCCGGACAATGCTGATATTCAGTGGTGGATGGACAATATGAGGCTCACATCACCGCTTGGAATTGTAGTATACATGGTGATTATATGTCTGCTTACAATTATCTTTTCTATGGTTATGCTGTCTCCGGGCAGGACAGCAGATGATCTGCTTAAGTCGGGTGATTCTATACAGGATATATATGCAGGAAAGTCTACGAAGAGATATCTGATTGGCACAGTGCTCAGCTTTTCCGTTATAAGCTCAATCATTATCTGTATATGTCAGGGTGGACCGCTGTTTTTACAGTTTGGAGGATATGTGGACGCATCACTTGCTATGCTGCCGTGCTCTATCATGATGACGACAGGTCTTTGGATTTCGCTGTACCGCGAGGCAGAGGTGTACCGGAATATGGACAGATATCATACATTCATATAGCTCCCGGCGCTTTGAATTAAGAATTAGGAGGAATCATAATGCTATATTTTATACCGGCATGGTATAAACAGAATATGTGGTGCGAAAACGAGCAGCAGTGGTATATGCGCAGGCTCAAGTCAGAGTTTGACGAGACTATAAAGCAGATTACTCTTTTTCATAGAAATGTGGACAGGCCTTACAGGATTCTTGTGCTCGGATACTCGCCAAATTTCAGACATTTCCTACACAGGCAGGGCATGTACCGCTCAAAGTACTGGTCATGCTTTGATGCGATAGCACAGGTCAGGAGAAAGAAGGTCGCTGTGCTGTCATATCACGATATCAAGTGGCCGAAGGGGCTGGAGTTTGTGTATTCGCCTTTTTCTATAATCGCTTTGCAGGGCGATGTGAAGTATGCACAGGTAGAGTTTGGTGAGGATGGCAATCCGATATCCATAGATATGTTTGAGGATGGCAAAATCTGCAGGCGCAACTATTATGATGACAGAGGCTTTGTTTCCAGTACTGTTATATATGAAAACGGCATAGAGCAGTATCAGGATTTTTTGATGGAAAACGGCATCTGGAAGATACGTGAGTATAAAAATGATGGTCATGTGGTTGTCAATCAGACATGCCCTGACTATGATGTGGTGCCTGATGCCAAGAGCGGCAAAGCAGGTGAGCCGGTTGAGATGCGCTTTACAAAGGCTGAATATGACAGCCTCGAGGCGGTTATCGAAGAGGTATTTGCAAGCTATGTGAATCTCACAAGGCAAAATGACAACTTTTTCGTGGCGATGCATCCGCTTCATATCAGGGTTGCAGAGCATGTGCTTAAGGGGAAAAGGATTATTGCTACATTTTTTGAAAACAGATTTGATTTCACGCAGACATCACTGGCAGCGGATTTTTTAGAGCATGCGGAAAATATCATTACGGATTCTGATTATACGACGAAGCTTATTATGGAAAATCTGGGTGCAGTAAATAACAAGCCGGTCAGATTAAATATCACAGATATTCCGCCATATGATACCAGGATGGACTTCGGTATCAGCTCGCAGCTTCGTGTGCAGAACATACTCGTGCCGGTTGATGGACTGACTGAGGATGCATTTGCTCGGATTATAAAGGGGCTTGCGGATTATCTGACCATTAATGACCTTGCGAGAGTTCATTTCTTTACAAGAGATGCCTCATGGGGGCATGAGGATGCTATAAAGAATGATACGGTAAAGCTTC